>OJKP01000055.1_pt1 | contig 96989 bp, 113 predicted proteins | sample 1596521 | NCBI WGS metagenome assembly OJKP01 (sample SAMEA4350130, study PRJEB24818) | metagenome | biome: human; feature: gut; material: faeces | place: Denmark | collected 2013-09
AGCAAGTAACCGGTAATTCAGCGATAAACCCCATGTCACAGAAAGCGACCACTGAAGCTCTCAACCTGAAACTGGATAAATCATCCGTTTTGCAGGTATCGGGTGTTTCAACAACGGATGTTATGTCCCAGAAAGCGGTGACGGATGCTATCTCAGCCGCTGTTTCAGGAATTGGCTTATCTAAATACGCTCTGTTGGCTGGTGATAATAAATTTACTGGTAGTAATACTTTTAATAAGACTGTAAGTATAGTGGGTTCAGGTACTATATCATTAAATCCAAGGGATGGTATTAATTATAAGTATATGTCAACTTCTGCCTCTAGAGGATATACAATAACTCTTGGAACTACTGATAATCCACGCACAACTTCATTTGGTAGTGCCCTTACGGATAGTGAATATGCTTATATTGCTATTCCTGGAACAGACTATGATACCACTCCTTATAGATTTTTAGTTAATCAGATGACTGTTCCTAATGTTTTTAGTTTTTTGACAAAAGAAGGCGTACTTCTATTAAGAAAAGATTCTAATGGGATTCAATTGGGCAGTGGTAGTTCAAACACTTTTGTAAATTCATCCAACTCAGATCTAACTCATAGAAAATACACAGCTTCCTCAACTTACACAGATTACAAGATATGGGACGAATCTAATTTACCTTCTCCTGTTCAAACAAGTGATCTAGTTGATTATGTGGTTAAGAGTGATCTGGATGCTTACGCTACCAAGAGCTGGGTTGGTGAACAAAACTATCTGACCACCGCTTCCCTTGATGGTTACGCTAAAACAACTGATCTAGCATCTTATTTACCTTTGGCAGGAGGCACACTTACTGGGGATTTAGTGTTAAGTAACAATAACTATATAAAAGGAATTTTATCCACTGGAACCCCCATACAAATACTTGGACTCAATTCTTCCAATACTATTTCAGTAGGTAACGGTTCTTATAATTTACTATTATACACTGGAGCATCAGATATATCACATTGGAAAGGTGGTACTAGTTACAAAATTTGGGATGCAAGTAATGTTTCAAGACCTCTTAATTATGTTAACGGTACTGTTGGTAGTGTAACTAGTGTTTACACTAGGAATTTGAATTTAAACGGAACTAATTATCCGTTTATAGGAACTGGAACTACCGTTGTAACTTTATTCGCACCGACAACAGCTGGTACTTCTGGCCAGGTTCTTCAATCTCAGGGAGCTGGTAAGGCACCTATTTGGGTACATGGAGGTACAGGTGGAGGTGTTCAATTAAGCGATGATAATGTTTGGACTGGATTAAACACTTTCCAAGGTGGTTTGAAAACCTCTGATGGTACTAACAGTTATGATGTTTGGGATAATAATAGTTTAAAATATCCTGTTAAATATGAAATTAACTCCATAGGTAATTATAACTTCAATTACTACACCAAAACAGCTGGATGGAGGAGGATAGATCAAGTCGCGATAAACAACATATTACCTGACACTATAATATCGTTGACTAATGGTGGTTATGGTGATCTAGGATTGGGTACTAACGCTTACAAGTCCGCGGCTATAGCCGACATTCTAACAAATTCTATTTATTTTGAAGGTTTGAATGCCAGGGTTTTGTCAACTAACAGTGATGGTGATTTAGAATACGGTTCCACTACCAACTACGGTGATTTTAACAGCAGGAATATAAGAATTGCTTACCCGATATCTTCTGGTGGAGGAGGTGGTGGAGGAGGTTCTTCAACTACATACGAGGGCGGTTTAACAATTGGTTATTACCCTGTTAACACCAAAGGTACCGTTACAGAGAGAGCCAAGATTTACTGTACAACATCTAACCTTTACTTGAAAGATCTTGCTAAGAATACCCAGCTTGATTTTGATACTGACGGTCTTTATGTAACCACTGGTTCAACTTCTAAAGTGAGATTAGCTACATTGAATGATATTAGTGGTGGTGGAAGCAGTGTTTCTCTTGATGGGGACAATACCTGGACTGGCTCAAACATTTTTTCTGGAACAGGTTTGGTTACTAATCAATATGATTCTGGGAACACGGAAATTCCTGCCGGTGCTAAATATTCTATTATGCTCGCATGCAGTGGTTCTTATGATAATTATGGTTTTGGTGCGGTTAGATCAGAAGATAGAATAAAACAATCATATGCCTTTGTGCAAACACCTTCAGCGCTTTTTACCTTTGATAATTCTGGTTCTCTTTATACAACTATTGGTAGTACTAAGTATGAGTTCTGGAATAAACAGAATTTAGCAAAACCCATTACTTATAATACAAATACTGAAGGTAATGCTATTCTATATAAGGGAGATAGTGCAAGTAAAATTGATGGGTTAGTTTTACTAAGAATGATGCCTGATGATAGCACTCCCAACATCCTCCAAGGAGGAACTGGAGGATTTGGTTCTGCTGAGCATGCTTACGCGTCATGTCATATCGGAGCTGTATATACAAATGAGATTCATACTTACATTGATAATGATATGACAGCCACGGTAAACTTAACCATGGATGATAATGGGGTTTATTTTGCTAAGTCTGATGGTACATTATACAAACTAACGATGGAAGTTGTTTCATAACCAGCAACTCTCATTAATATCATAGGGAAATAATCTTTTGAGATAATTGATTATTTCCCTATCTTTACAAAAGAATAAAACTAGATCAAAAACATGATTATAGAAAATAAAACGACTGAAAACGGTGACGTGCTTCGAATAAGCACGGATGTTCCAGTTCTCGGGCTCGTTCTCCTATCCGGGTTCATGGATGACACGGATGGTGAAACGGGTGATGTTTATTTCAAGAAGAAATTCAGGTATTCGAAAGATATCGGGGTAACGTGGAGCGAGTGGCAAGACCTTAACCAAGGTAATATACAGTCCGTTCCAATCAGCGAGAAAGAATCATTTCTTTTCGAGTACGCTTACCAGCAAGAAGGGGAAAACGGTGAACTTTACTTTAACTGGGTTCAGCTGGAAGGGGAGGTGAAACAGGAAGATGATGTTATTTACTCTAAGACCGATTTCAAGAAATTTTTCGACGTGAACGATATAAACGTTCTCGGTTGGGCGTTTAACGTGCTGGAGAAATTGTACGAGAGAGGGATCCTCCCTAAATACGTTCAAAGAGATTACACGGAAAATAGCAAGGACTTCATCGATTACTGGTTATCCATAACTCATTTCTTCGCCATCATCGTTTACATGGCACGTCAATTTCAAGATATACCGAAGAACAAGATTCTTTTCGATCTATTTCTTGAAAGCAAGGGGCTGGCCCTGTCAGGCGAGGAGTCGCTGGTTCAGAGAGAGTACCTGTTCGCGAACTATATAGACGAGTTCCGGAAAAGGGGAACGAAAAACATAACCTCGACCGATGGAACGGTGAATGGAGAGTTCATGCGACTGATAAACTACAAGGACACGGACGAGTTCATGTTCTTTAACCTCGTTTTCCAAGATCTGGGATGGTGTTGCGATCTTTCATCGCCCATGTGGACGGGAACTGAGCAGATCGTGAACGCCATGAAAGCGTACGAGTACGGGGAGGACGTGAAAGATAAATCACTTTACCCTCTAGCGGGTAATACCGGTAACATCAATATCGCGGAAGAAGATGGGAAAAGTTATTTTTCATTACCGTCAACTGCCGGTTTTAACGGGATAGAAGCTCCCGGTGAGAAAGAAAAACTGTTGAAAATATCACCATCACTTTCCTACGAGATTTATTTCAAGGTGAAAGCGTCCGGAAACGCTTCATCTCCCGATCACGTTGTTTTCGGGGTGAACGGGTACAACGAGAACCTTGAACCGGTAGATTTCTATAACGGTCAAACGGGAGAGGTGTTAAATTCCTTCTTTAACAAGGACACCCCTCTATCGTTGAAGAAAACGGGGACGGAATACTGGTTTAGAGGCGTTATAACGCGTGCTGACACGGTGACCAAGCCAAACGTTCACCTTAACTTCGAAAACGGCGTCCCGCTAATCTCTGACAGGTCAATCAAGTATTTCACGCCCGTTATCGGACAAAGGTACGCCGCTGGTGATAAAACGATCCTGATAAGGGACATCAAGGTGAAGCCTCTCGACCTTCCCATCGAGAGAGGGTATCTTGGCTCGATATTACCGATTGTCGCCTATTTCTATAATAACTCCGGGAAAGAGCAGGATTACATCAAGAACTTCACAGAGCAGTACCTTCTGGGATACAAGAACAACATAATACTACCCACTTATTTAACGGGTATCGAGATCACGACTTACACTTTAATCGTTGAATGGGTTCCGATCTCCGGTGGTATCGTTACCGGTGGTGGTACTTACAGGGAAGGCGACATAGCGACGGTTAGAATAACCCCGTCAGTCGGTTATCAAATCGATTCCGTGACGATAGACGGGGAGCAGAAAACCGTGTCGAACCAGTACTTTTTATCCATGGACGGGAACAGGGAAGTGAGCGTCGTGTTCACCCAATCGCTCATGAACTTCGTTTCATCCGCGAGAAAAGTTTCATTTGAGGGCACGATTTACGAAGGTGATCTCGTTATCGATTGGGGTGACGGGGTTGAAACCAAAAATCAGCTCATGTACAATTACTCCGATAACCTTCCAACGCACGTTATAACGATAAATTCAGGTAACATAAAAACGCTCAAGGGGAATAATAACGGGATATCGGTGGTTAACATTTTCAACATGCCGGGTATAACGAGCATGAACCTTGATGACAACGATTTAACCACGATTGATCTTTCAACGCTGACCGGTTTAACAATCTTGTCAATAGCGAGAAACAAGCTGGCGACGATCTCGTTAACGTCATCGCCCCTGATATCCACGTTAAATTTGGAAGACAACGATCTCGTCTCATTATCGGTATCAAATCTTCTATCTCTCGAAACGTTAAAGGCTGGCAAGAACAGGTTGACCTCTCTCGACGTGTCAACTAACGTGAACCTAGTTTCGTTGGTTGCCGGTGAGAATAATATATCGAGCTTATCTCTCGGAACGGCCCATAAATTGGCGTACGTTGATGTTAACACGAACAATCTAACGGATTTCACCATACCTTCTGTTAACGTTCTATCATTCCTGAATGTTAGTTCGAATAGCATGATCAACCCTGTTTTCGATGGAGGTAATTACCCGGAATTGACAACGTTGTATATAGACTCGATGCCGGTGATGAAAACTTTAGAGGTAACGAACACCCCCAACTTGCTGGCGTTCCACGCTAACGAGAACCCGGTTGTAACAGATGCCACGATAACGCGCAACTCGTTCATCATGGCGATCAACATGCAGGATTGCCCGAACCTCGTTAACGCGGATTATAGCGATAACCAGAGGGCATCGTCAGTGAACGTGAAAAACGATGCTTCATTGAAAACGTTAAAAACGGACAACACGCCTCTATCCAAGATAGATTTGACGACGAACTCCTCGTTAACCGTTCTATCCATGAACAATAACAAGTTCACTAATTTCTCCGCCCCTTATTGCACGAGGTTGGAAAAACTGATCATGACAGGTAACGAGTTGGAAACGTTAACGTTAACGAACAACACCCTGTTAACCGATATAACGGTGAACGATAATAAACTAATCATGCTCGATTTGTCAGTTCAAAAATCGTTGAGAAACTTGAATTGCTCGTCTAACTTGTTAACGAACGTTTCCGGTTCAACTTTTACCTCGAGCGATTACATAACAACGATCCTCGCTAGCAACAACAAGTTCACGGAGTTCATAATTACAGGAAAGAATTTATTGAAAACGGTTGATCTATCCGATTGCAATGTCTTGAAAACGGTTACGGTAACGGGTAACGCTGTTTTTGAAAACCTTGATCTTTCAAACGATGTCGCCCTCATCACGTTGGACGGGTACGATAACGCCTTGAAAACGGTTGATATATCCTCCAGTTCTAAATTGATGTACGTTCATCTTCAGAATAACCAGATATCGTCCATCAACTATGATAACTGCGAGGCGATAGTGAACATGAACTTATCGAAGAACCTCCTAACGACTTTCAACCCCAACACCATAGGTGGGTCGCTGAAGGGTCTTTATATAAGTGAAAACCAGCTAACCACGCTTGATTTCACCTCGACAACCAGCCTTCAGATTCTGGATTGTGACAATAACGCTTTAACATCCTTGACGTTTAACCCTTCTACCGACACGCCAACAAGCATAGAGGAAGTGGTGAACCGGTTGAGCGCCGCTCCTCAACTCGCCTACACCTTGAACGGTAACACGACGAAGATGTCAAGATCCGCTCTAACGTTCGATACCTTCGTGGCGGTGGATAATTACGAGGATGGTTTCATAAAAGGAACTAAAGCGTTAAAGATGACTGATTCTTACGCCACGTTCCCTTCGGAGATGGTGGGAGATGGTGTAACGGCAATTTCGGGTAGTTTCATGATATACCCGCTTGACAACACCTCTTATAACGGTCTTTGCGGTGGTGTCATGTTCGGTTCCAATACCGGTCAATTCGGTTGGGCTCTCGGTTGGGGAGGTAACCACTTCGGGAATAAATTGAACATGGATATTTACACGGCCGGTGGTCGGTTAGCGTTCCAGGCGAAACAGCTAGCGGTGAATAAGTGGCAGCACGTTATGTTCAGGTTACATTATGTCAGCGACGCATCATGGCACGTGGAGCTGTATGTTGACGGGGTTAAATACGAGACAACAGGTACGCCTATCGGGGTTACGGGAGATCAAACGCAATTATCTTTCTCCGGGTTAAGCAAAGCCCCTCATAACGGTGATTTCCACTTCGGTAGGGCTTATCAAACGGGTTGGAGACAGTTTAACGGGTACGCCCAAGACGTGGTGATAACGAATAGTTACTTCTCTGATAACGACGTGAACCTGTTCGACACCTTCTACAAGAACGCGGGAGTGTCAAGATTTAGCAGTTTAACGAAAGTCGATTGCTCCTACAACCAGTTAACAACGCTCGACGTGTCGAAAGCCGATTACATCACCAAGCTAAATTGTTCTCACAACAATATAGGGGTAAACTCGCAATACGATCAATCATCGTTGATATTCGGTTCAACCCTGGAGAGCAACAAGATAACGGATCTTGACGCCAGCTTTAATAGCTTGAAATATCTCGATTTCACGAGAAACACGAACCTGGTTAACGTTACTGTCAACGATAACACCTCGTTGAACAAGATAGAATCAATAACGGTAACTTCCGGTATGAGCTCGGTGAAAAACATGATAGCGTTCAACACGGGGTTGATAAAACTGAAGATATCGACCTACAGCGGTTTGAAAAAACTTGACCTGCATGACTGTCCCGCTTTCATCTCGTTCGTTTCGTTTACCTACACGAACACGCTCGAGTACCTTGATCTATCAAATTGCGTTTCTTTCTCTTCTTCCTCGGAGTTCATTGATTTGAATAATAACGTTATTGATAATGTCAAAGAGTTATATTTAAAGGGGTTAACCCAGTTAAACGTCGCTCTTAACGTTAGCAAGATGACAAGCCTCCAAAGACTTGACACTTCCGGCTCGGCTTTCAATTCAATAAAAACGAGGGATACCGACCTGGGAGTGGCGGTAACGAACCTCGAGTGGTGGTCATCGAAGAATTGCGCTAACTTGAAATCGGCACAACTTATAGACGTGGATAAGCTGAAATACATGAATTTCGCTAGCTCGGGTATCACCTCTATCGATGTTGCCTCTAGCGAGTCGAAAGTATACGAGGAGATTCACGTGGAGCATACTCCAATTATTAAAAATTCACTCGCCATCACGTACATCACTTTCCTCGGTTTGTTAAACCAAACCACGTCCGGTAAATATTACACCTCTAACGATGATTATTACCTGAAGCGGGACACGTACAAGAATCAAGTGGAGAGAAAGGGTTGGACCGTTATTTTCGTTGATTAAAAATTTAAAAAGATATGAGCAAGATAAATTATAACAGGAAAACGTTCCTCTCGAAGGAAGAATTACAGAGAAGCCAAAACTTTCTATCGGATCTGGCTTTCTCCAAGACCCTTTTGATGGGTATAACGAAAAACTGGGGTATCGTATCCGGTAAGAGAGACGCCGCCTCGCAAGAGCTAAGGGTAACGGTTGACACGAATCCCGGCTCTATCAAGATAGCACCCGGATACCTCGTTGATAGCAACCATAATCTTATCACCGTGCCGGGGATAAATCAGTTACCCGTACCCGAAACGGGAGAGGCGTATTACGTCATCCTCTCTCACGACACGGTGAACTGGGAAGTGGGAGCTGTGTCGGTGGATTCTAGCGGTAACTTGAACGGCGTGAATACCGAGTTTTTAGCTGTTTTAAGAGGTCAAGGCACGCAAGCCCCTGTAAACATACGATTCGTTAAAGAAGATGGCTCGGAAACGCTAAATAACGGTGTTTACGAGGTAGTGGAAGTTATCAACGATACCTCCGCCGTGATTAATTCTTACAATAGCGTCGCCGCCGAGCAGAACCTGAAAATGATCGTAGTTGGTACGCTACCGATAGGGGTCAATTTCACCGCCGACCAATTAAGAGGGTTGTACACGTACGACAGCTACGATAGAACGAAACTGTTGACAGTTTCCGTTAACAGTGGCTTACCCGCTTACACGGAGGATATCGATTTCCCGATCGCCAAGGTGGTGAATAATAACGGGGTTATATCTATAAGTGATCAAGACACGTTAAGAAAATACTGGACTATTTAATCTAATACTGGAATGAAACTTTGTTACACGACGAGTTTAAATTCAGGTCAAGGACCTGGCAAGCCTGGTGAATCACTAGGTGGCTACATCTCGAACATAACAGTGAAAAACGACGAGTTCGACAATCTTTTCGGGGAGATATCGATTTACGGGGCCTCGAAAGGTAGAACGGAATACAGGGCGCTGGTTCTCGTTAACGATTCGATGAACGATGCCACCGATGTTTCCCTCTACATGTCATCATCCGGTGAATCGAACCAAGGGGAGATCCTGATAGCTCCCGTCGCTATGGGTACCGACAAAGAAGGTAGACCGGTGATGGAAAGAGTGGGTGATATTTATTCGAAGCCTTTCGTCGGAGATTTTCAGGTAACCACCGAGGACGATAAACTTGATATAGGAACGATACCGGCCGGAGGTTCAATAGGGGTGTGGGTGTGCAGGAAGATAAACAAGGACATGATCGATAAGGATTACAGGGATGTTGCACGACCAATCCCTAATAAAATATACTGGTTCGAACCCGTTCCTAAAGAAAAAGAGGAAACGTGGGAGTTAAACGTTGAATGGAACTAGAAGATAACGGGGTTCATTTTCTTGATGGACCCCATCTATCTATGCACTCGAATAACTTGTCAAAAAAGAAATCGGGTATGAACACGGTATCCTTCCATTCAAAATCTTTCACCATGTAACCTAATTGGTGATCCGGGTACTCGTTAGAGGTGACGCTCTTTCTTTCCTTGTACTCCCAGAATTGAAGTTTCAAGGCTTCAACTTCGACTTGATTTTCTTCCGTCACGTACGCTTTCCATCCGTTTATTTTCTCTTCTCTCATGTTTTTATCTGATTGATTTATAACGTAAATATACGAAAAATTATCGGGATCCTTGCCTGTTTGATAAAATTTGTGTATCTTTATCTCGTTCTTTGTCATGTTGAAGGGTGTACTCGACCCCACACATCCAGGATTGATGATCCGAACCAACTTGGGGAGACAGTAAGATGACGTGGACATTAAACAAAGACCTGCTCTGACCCACCCCGTGTCAACAGGCAACGCACACTCATATACTTGGGCTGAGACCTGTCCATTGCTTTGCGGAGGAGTTTTCATCTATACTGTCTGAATCGTATATTGTATTCATCTTCCATTAGATGTAATCAATATAGAATATGACCTTATTAATATCCTATATAATACAATATATTGATTATCTGTATATTAGGTTGAAGATGGACCTCAACCGTAACGTGCGGAGAAATCGGGGTATACTCAGAAGGGAAATATTTAAGGAATATTCAGAAAAATAATCAGGAAAATATTTGGATAATAGATAAACAAGGTGTATCTTTACAGTGTTGAAAATAATGAGATAACAAACTAAAAATAGAAGATATGAAAACACAAAGATTAAACAACGAGGTTAGGGAAGCTATTAAATACGAAGTTCTTAGTTCGGCAAGAAAGACTGTTACAGAAATTGAGAAGATTCTTTCAAACACGCTTTCGGGTTTAATGAGATTCGGTCTTTCTGATTCAATGTTGGCGGCGTATGATGATAAGATTCGTGAAACGAATGAACCTAAATTCGTTTTAATATACGATTTACTTGTTTAGGTGGTGTTGACATGGAATCGGATTCTTTCAAGAGATGGCAATCGAATAATTTTTATAAAGGTATTTTTCTGGCAGGCGTGCCTGATTGCTATCAATCGATAAACAAGGATGCGAAATCTGTTATCGATACGATTAAGGGTGATGAAGATGTTTTATACAGCACCGTCGCCTCAGTGATAGCATACCTTGAAACGTACGATAAATATCTTTCATTGAAAACCGAGCTTGATGAAATTTTACCGTCAATCAAAACCGTCGATGAATTGGAGGAGAAATGTGAAGTGGGTTATTTGGCGTATCTTCACATTAATAAATAATCGGTTATCATGGTTCCTGTTTACAAGATAATACAAGTTTACGAGTATATGTATCAGAGAACGTACATGCAACCCGGTTACGTTGTGGCGAGAACGAGCAGGAACCTCAAACTCCTATCCAAGTTTCAGAAGATGATACCGGTTGACGCGGGCAACGATTTTATCTGGAATTACACGGTTCACGCTTTCTGGTGTTACGATGGGAAACTTCTGAGAAGGAACATCGAATTAAACTGGATTTACTGTCAAAGAATGGTGGAGCGGTATCGAAATCGAACGGAAGATCAAATATATCGATTACAGCAATACAAAGAATCTAAAACGATAAAAAACCCCTTGAAAGAAGGGTACGAGCTGAGGTTATCTGACGTGTACAAGGACAAGCAAAGGAAAAAGTATTGGAACACGCCGCGAGGTTACTTGAACTGCCTTGATTTCGGCGGGTTCCTCTACGACGAGAAAAACGTTTACTGTAAAAATTGCAGGTATAAAAAACATTGCGATGTTAAGAGCGAGTAAGGGATTCTGTCAGAAATGCGGAAATTATCGGTTTATAGCGAATAAAAAACACGGGCTGTGTAATTCATGCAACAAAGAGAGATTGTCCGTTAAAACAGATATAAAACAGCTAAAACGAAGTTCAATCCGTCAGGGAAAAAGGAAATCCACGGGAGAACGTGAATTGTTCTTGGAAATATGGGGCGAGAGACCTCATTACTGCGAGCATTGCGGGTCATATCTCGGGGATGAACCCAGGGTTCATTTCTTCGCTCACGAGAAAGGAAAGGGAGCTCACCCGGAAGAGAGGTTGAACAAGGATAACGTTCATCTTTGGTGCTTGGAGTGTCATAACGCGCATGATTTTAAATCGAAGGAAGATTTTTTGAAAAGAAAATTAAAATAAACTTTGTTTATTGAGTTAAAAAGAGTATTTTTACGTCATGAATGAGAAAGCGATTAATGATATGGTGAGGCTTCATGAAGAAGCGTTCGGAGAGAGGTTCATACAACCTGTTTCGAGAGAGGATGTGAAAACGATCAATCTTCTCATCGAGGTTATCGGTAAACTCGGTCGATTTGATCTGGTGAGGGTTATCGATAAGTATAAAACGATCCCGGACAAGGATTTTCACGTGCAGTTGGAGAAGCTTCTCGCTAGTATGAGAAACGAAAGCCGGGTTGGATTCAAGGCGGGTGGGAAGCAGAAAGTGATGACTTTTAACGATTTCGATTCAACGAGAATCATTCTCCGGGAGATTTATTCATGGAATAAGATCGAGGATGAAAGTGGGAATCCGGCTATATTATTAAACGAAGGAGATTTAGACAGCACTAAGAAACCGGTAATTTTTAATAAGATGTTATCGTACGGTGACGAGGTTTCGCGTGATGATGATTTTGATTTGATAACCGCTGTTAAAAATGGCTAGTAAAATTATTCTGGGAGGGGTGACACTCTCCACTTTGAGAGATTGGTTAAACGAAAACAAAAAGAAAAACACGGAATCGGGAAAAGATTTCACGATTCACGATGCGAAGGCGTACTGTGCTCGAGGTCGGTTACCCAAGCATATGGGAGGGAACAGAATCCAAAGAGTACCGCAAAAAGACGCCCGAATTAAAGTTTATAATTTATTAAAAGAAGATGGCGAAGAGTAGTATTAAGTACGTTATCGTACAAGATTACGAAACTGGGGGTTTACCCAGTAAAGAGAAAAGACCGTTTCTCGACATAGCGTTATGCGAGGTCGCGTGCGTTGTCGTGGACATGGAGAAGCTAGAGATTACGGACGAGTATCAGGCGTTGTTCAAACCTGGTTACAAGGAAGACCTGATTTACGCCCCTGAAGCGTTGGCGGTGAACGGGCTGACGATGGAGATGATGGAGGAGCAAGGAAAGGACGCGAAATCGGTGTACAAGGATCTGAAAGAGCTCTATACCAAGTACAAGAACCCGCGTCAGGGAGCGATCGTTTGCGGTCACAATTTCACGGGGTTCGATCATCCTTTCACGATCGAGCTATTCAATTATTACGGTGATGATGTTTGGAAGTACGTGAAATGGGTGGAGGATACACAGAAACTCGCCTATTACTCGAACCTCGAACAACCGGACTACAAACTGTCGACCTGTTGTTCATTAAATGATATCTCCTTGGTTGGAGCTCACCGCGCCATTCATGATACGAGATCTAACGCCCAACTTTTCATCTCGTACATAAAAAGATTGAGAGGAGAGGGTAATTCAACGTCATCCAAGGAAGAGAATAGGTTCAGGGAACATTTTAAATTTCAGATACCGTCATGAATTTAACGCCCGTACAAGAGAATTACATAGATAATTACGTTAAAGAGATCATCTCCAACTTGCCTCCTAAAGCGATCCAGGAGTTGATGTCTGGGTACGGGAATGACTTGGATAAACTTCTAGGTGAGATGCGTCGGCAAACCGCCATCGTGACTCACATGGATCGAACCTTGGATATAGAGAAATTGGAGTACCTTTCGGCGGTCGAACAGAGCATGGATCTTTCTCTCCGAAAACAGAGCTATAATTATTTCAAGACGGTCTGTCTCCCTACCTTTCGTCAGGGATGGAGAAATTTGGAGTGGGGTAATATCGTCCAGCTTTATCCGTATAATGGTATACTAGCGTCAAGATCTTCAGGAAAATCACATGAAGGGTGTTTCGCATTCACATTATGGAGGTTATATTCCTACGATAGACCTTCAACTTTTTTAAGAGAGAGTGTTGATAATCGGAATCGAAAAGAGACGTGTATAATTACGAACAATGAAACTCTCGGTAAGAAACATATCGCGATGCTCATTTCGGAGATAAATCAGAATGATATATTAAGAGAGAAATTGAATCCGAACATGAAAGCGAAGCTGGCGGCAACTTCAATCACAACGGAAATCGATTCTATTCTTCATCTTAGATCGAAAGATTCCATGATTCGAGGTCTTCACGTTGGAGCTGTTGTTTGCGATGATTTACCGGATGAATCTTCTCTTTATTCGCAGGAACAGAGAGAAAAATTACACGAAGTTTTTTACGGTTCAATCACGCCTATCGTGGAACCGTTTGGGTATTTATGTGTATTTGGCACCCCCTATAATAGTGGGGATTTGTACGGTGATTTAAAGAGTGATGCTCGTTTCAAGGTATTTGAGTACCCGGCTATATTTCCTGATGGGCAACTTCTCGCACCTGATCGTTTGACTTTTTCGAGGTTAACGGAGGAGAGACAATCACTTGGAACCTTGGTGTTCAATCGAGAGTACCTAGTTGTTCCCGTTGCTGATACATCAACGATTTTCCCTTATGAGTTCTTGAAAAGGTCAATTCATGGCATGGAACACATCAGTTTCACTAACGATATAGAGAGTTACCCCATAAAGCTAGTGAGAGTAGTTGTGGGGTGTGATTTCGCCATATCTGGAAACGTCGGTGCCGATTACACGGTTTATACGGTTTGGGGCATTGATTCGAATAACTTGATTTACCTTATCAACCTGTACAGGGAACAGGGTGCGAGTCATGATCTTCAGGTTAACCGGTTGATAGAGTTTAACGCAAGGTATAAGCCGAATAAGTTGGTATGTGAGTCGAACGGTTTTCAGAGAATACTGGCTGGGATGGCGAAAGAGAGGGGGTTGATTAACATAGAGGAGTTTATAACCACTGAAGGAAATAAAAAAGATTTGAAACTAGGTTTACCGTCACTATCCGCTTTGTTTGAGAGTGGTCGATTGAGGGTTCCTTACGGAGATGAGAACACGCGAAAGTTGGTTGATATCATGTTCGGTGAGTTTAATTCAATCGCGTTTAACTCGAAGAAAGGAACTTTGGAATCCGTTTGCGGTCATGATGATACCTGCATGTCATCGTTCATGGCGATACAGGATCTGAGAGAGAACAAGATGGTTGCGACGATAGATTACATAGACATGGATTAGAATGGAAAAGATAAACGCGAATTTTTTAGGTGAACTTTTTCGTAAGATGTTTTTGAACAAGGATATGATGTCAATCGTTGACAGGTACCTTGATTTTAAATTTATACCGAAAGAAGAGGTTGGGTATAAATTCGTGCTGAAAGAAGCGAAGGATCAGTTTCATAAGTACGATAAAGTACCTTCTCTCGGTGTGATAGCTCAGAAATATAATGACAATGAGTCCATTCAAATAGCGGTTCAACAAATAAAGGGGTCGGAAGTTGTTGATGACGAGGTTCTTCTAAATCAATTGGAGAGCTACATAAAAGATAGCGAGTTTTTACTTTTGAACAAGGAAATCGTGGACCTCTACGGTGAGGGAAAGAAGGATGAGGCGATGAGGGTTAGCAGGGAAGAGAGCGCGAGAATAACTGAGTTTTCGCTGAGAGCTCAATCGGGGATGTTTCTAGGCGTGTTCTCGGATTTTGATCGTTGCAGGGCTGACTGGGTGGAGAAGAAGGAGAAAGATCCGCCGGTTGAGTTCGGGATAGACGCGTTGGATGATAAATACGGTGGGATAGATGTGGGCGACACGGAGTTATGGCTGGCCAGGAGCGGCGTGGGCAAGAGTACCGTGTTAAGGTGGAGAGGTATGTCAACCGCCCTTCTAGGTCATGACGTTCTCCATATTCAGTGCGAGGAGGCGAAAGAGAAGGTTCATATGAAGTACGCTCAAATGTGGACTTATAAAACTTATTCTGATTTAAAAGAAGGTGATTTCACGAAGGAGGAATTAGATGGGTTCCATGATGTGATCGATCAAGTCAAGCACTTTGGAGCTGATATCAAAGTGTACAGTTTCAAGAAATTCGGTGACGCTACCATAGGTGATGTTAGATCTATTTGTATCGAGTACAAGAAGTTGGTTGGTAAATTTCCGAGATTACTTATAATCGATTCGTTTAATTTGATAAGAACGGGTATACCGAGTTTCGATAATGATCCGAAACCGAAATACAGGTTTCAGGAATGCGGGAAGCGGTTGAAAAACATGTGCGAGGAGTTCGGTATGTCATGCGCCACCGCCATTCAAACGGGCGATGTACCTTTCGAGGTTTGGAACGACGAGGAGAAAGTGATAGATAGAAGTTACGCTGAAGGGGATAGAACCGTGGTTCAACCTTTTAGCTGGGTGTTTTCGATCAATCAAACACTGGAGGAGGTGAAAAATAAAACATGTCGGATTTTCAAGGATAAAGTCAGGGATTACGAGAACGTTGATCCTGTTTTTAAGATAGCGACGAATTACAATACAGGTCGGTTCTATGACAGACCGAGAACGATGAATGAGTTCTATAATCTGAAAATAACGCATGTTCAAGGTGGTGGTAGAAAGAAGAGATCGGGAGAGCAGAAAGGGAGGGTATTATGAGAGTGATTGATAAAGACGAGTTGATAGCAGAACTGAATCTTCGACCGTTCGGTCAGAAAGGTTGGATGACGTCGAAGGAGGCGTGTCCTTATTGTGGTAAAGGTGGTAAAAACGCGCTAATCTTCACTGAGGACGGTCATTCTGCGATCTATCATTGTTTTAAGTGCGGGACTGTGAAAGGGGTTCACGATTATCTTATCAAAATTGACAGGAAAGATTTGATCATCAAGGAGTACCGAATGTCAAAAAAAAGCGTTAACTTAACGTCCTTGATCAAGGAGGAAGAATCAGATGGTGACGATGAACTTAAAGAAGCTCGTTTACCTATCGGTTTGAAACCTTTGGTTGATGACCCATACCTGGATGGCAGGCATTTTTTGAGAGAACATTACGAGGAATTTGAACCTTCATACACGAAATCGATTTTGGAAGAGAAATTATCAAAACATAATTACATCGTCTTCAAGATAAAAGAGGGGGATAAGGTTGTGGCATGGCTCGCCAGATCGAGGTATGACAAGAAATGGCACGATGAGAATCGTGAAATGTACAAGGAAGGGAAACGCGATCTCGTTCTCCGTTATATGAACAGCCAGGATGGATTCTCTCATATTCTCGGCGGGTATAATTTTATAGGTGATAAAACGGAGACGGTGATCTTGGTGGAGGGGTTATTTGACAAGGTGAACGTGGATTATCTCATGAATCTAACTTTTAATGACGAGGTGTCTTGCTGCTTCACTTTCGGCAAGAAGATAAGTCCCGGTCAGTTAAAGCAATTAAGGGGTACTTCCGTTAAAACGATTATCCTGATGTATGACGAGGACGCTTTAAGGGAAAGCAAGGAAAATTCGATCCGGTTGAGCAAGTTTTTTAACGTCAAGGTTTGCAGGATAAAAGACAAGGAAGTCGATCCCGGAAACATGACATTTGATTACCTTGAAAGGACGCTGTCTGGGATGGAAGATCCCCTTAATTTTTACTTGAATAATCTAGAAAAAACGATTGCATAATGGTAGCTCAAAAAGAAAAGTTAACGGTGAGAGAGTATTTCGAGCAACTGGAACTCGAATATTTCTCTTATTTATTCAGGGCACTGGTCTACGAGGAACCTTATTTCATCAAGATGTGTTCTGATATCTGTGAGAAAAAGAAAGTGAAGATATTGAAGGTGGCGCATCAATATCAATTGGTAAGTATTTTCAAGGATAGCGGGGAGTATCAGAGAATGTTGAAAGACGTGTTCCTACAACCTTACGGCATGCCGGCGATGAAGTACGACCCCTCCAAAAGAAGTCCCGTTGTTCATGATAGGCATTATGCCTTCAAGAAAGGTCGTCAAGTTAGGTATAAAGGAGAGGTGTGCGTGGTGAAGGAGAATAATCCTAACTGGGAAAGAATAATCGTGGTTGACGGAAAAGGAAACGAGACCCCTTTGCGATATATAGACGTGGAATTATTGGTCGAAAACTTGTTTATTTGATGAACTTTGTGTATCTTTATGGTGTTGATTAAAAATATTTAGAAGTATGATAATTAGAAAGTTATTTAAATTTGAAGGGAGTCATATCGTGCGGAATTGCACTTCAGATAGATGCTCACATAGCTTGCACGGACATTCATATAAAGTTGAGTTGTTTTTAACGGCGGATCATTTGGATAATGCGGGAATGGTTGTTGATTTCGGTCTTCTTGGAAATTTCAAGGAATTGGTTGATTTATTTGATCATACACATTTATTGTGGTCAAAAGATAATGAGATATATAAAAATTTCATCAAATCAATTAATGATAGATGGATTATTTTGCCATGTAATCCATCGGCCGAGATGCTTGCATCTATGTTCTTCGCTTGTTTCGCTGTAATTTTGGGGAACACGAAGTTTAATAATGGTGAGGGAGATGTTCGTGTGAAATCGGTAAGAGTTCATGAAACAGATACTGGATACGCTGAGGCTGATGAAAATGATTATGTAAAATATTTGGAGTTATACCCGGAAGAGATAGAGGTCAGTCCTTCTTTAGCGAAAACCGAGATTTATCATAAATTTTCTTGTGAAGATAAATTTATGAATCCAAAAATCGAATTACAGGTAAAGCTATGATAACGAAGGAAGAAGTAGAATCTCTAATCGATCTTTACGGTTTTGATGAGAGTTTGGCTTTCGAGTTTTCCTTGCCGGTTATTGATTTAAGGGTTGGCGGGTTCGAGGACGAGGCGGTTGAATTGAAGGAAAGACAAATTAAACTTATAAAAGAAATTGTGAGAGAAAGAGAGATATCTGACATGGAATTTGAAGAATTTAATGAGATGTATAATAGTTATTTAGATTAGAAAAATGGATTGTAAAGAAATTCAACCGATTATTGATCTGTTTCCTTGTTTGCAAGGAGAGGGGATGTACGTGGGCGTTCCCCATATTTTGATAAGGCTTTCGGGATGTAATTTACGGTGTGCTTTCAAGGGGAGCTTATGTGACACCACGTACAGCTCATGGAACCCTGAGAAAGGGAAATATTCGTTACAGGATGTTATCAATATTATTGATAAGAACCCCCAGATAGCGAACATTCTTATCACCGGAGGAGAACCAACCTTGCACCCTGTTTTATTGAGGGATTTAATCAATATAGCGAGAAAGGCGAAGAAAAAGGTAACAATCGAAACAAACGGAACCATCATCAAACCTGATGTTCTCGGAAAAAGTCATTGCCCGGACCTTGTTTCAATCTCACCGAAACTGAGCAGTTCAACTCCCGATGGTTCATTTCAACAACAACATGAATCAAGGCGGGAAAACATTCCCGCGATAGTGTCATGGATCCGGTTCGCGAAAAGACACCAATTAAAATACGTTGTATCAACCGACGATGATATCAGGGAAGTTCAGGATCAGGTATCGAGAATTGCTTTACGAATGATTGATGAGGGAGTTTCGTTTCCTCGCTTAACCGTCTATTTAATGCCGGAAGGTGACACGGAGGCGATGTTAGCGGAGAAAAGGAAATGGTTGGCGAAAAAGTGTATAGAGTTGGGATATTTCTATACCGACCGCCTTCATATAATAATATTCGGGACTGAAAGAGAAGCTTGATTGTAACAAATATAAACACGAAATATGAAAAAGATAAAAGCAGGTGAAAACACCGTTCTTTCTAACGAGGAAAGAAGCAGGATGATAACAGAAGCGGAGAAAGCGTACGGTAAGTTCCTGGAAACTTTGGGGTATGACTGGGAAAACGATCCCAATATGATGAAAACGCCGTACCGGGTTGCGAAAATGTTCGTTAACGAGATCACATCAGGTGCGTACGCAAACCCACCTAAATTAGCGGTATTTCCGAGCTCGGGTTATTCGGGAATGGTGATAGAACACGGAATCGAGGTGAACTCGCTCTGTTCGCACCACCTACTTCCGTTTACTGGTTTTTGTAGTATCGCGTACATCAGCAAGGATAACGGTCAGGTACTCGGTCTTTCCAAGTTAAACAGAATCGTGCATTGGTTCGCGAAGAGGCCCCAATTACAGGAACAGCTAACCAAGCAGATTCACGATTATCTCTGTGAAGTTTTCGGGGAATCCGTTCTCGGCGTGGCTGTGTATATTGAGGCCGAGCATATGTGTGTGAGCATGAGGGGGGCTGAAGATAACAGTACCATGACAACTCATTATTGTTCAGGCGCTTTCCTTGATAATAAAATGAATAGCAGGGATGAGTTCCTTCGGGCTATTCAGATTTACAAACTCGGTAGAAAGTAAGGGAATGGGAGAGATTAGAAAAATAGAGAAAGAGATTCGGTGGGTTAAGGCTGGCGATATACACTGCCACCCATCCAACCCTCGAAGAAATTCGAAGTCGGCGAAGATGGTTGCCAAGAGCATCGAAGAATACGGGTATATAAATCCGATCGTGGTCGATGAGGAGGGTACGATTCTTGCCGGTAACACCCGGTTCAAGGCATTGGAGATACTCGGGGTTGAAGAGTTTGATGTTTTGGTTGTTAAGGGATTGACAGAGCAGGAGAAGATAGGGTTCTTGATCTCTGATAACAGAGTTGGGGAGTTTTCGCAATGGAATTACGCGGGGATGCAAAGGCTTGTCGCACAAGTTGGGAATAAGGAGTCGTTAAAGGAAATTGGAATCACGACAATACAGGACAACAAGGATGAGCTTGATAAATTAATCGCTGATATTGATTGATATGTTTGAGAGACCTAAGAAAAGATTCATAATGGGACTTGCCGGTGCGATGGTTTATCACTGTAAGGGATCTGACGCGTTGAAAAAGATGCTTCTTTTACAGGATAACGATTATCTGATATCGACGTTGGATATGACGGCGGGTTGCGTCAAGTATTTTCTTGACGTGGTGGGTGGAGATAGACTTTGGTTCGATTCCGGTGGTTTTACCTTGTTTAAAAAGGAAAAGAAACTGGGCGCCGATAACCCAGCGTTTCACAAGGAATGCGAGGTGATGAAAAGAAAATTTTTGAGATTTCTTAAAATGGGAAATTTCAAAATGTGCTTTGAGTTGGATAATGAGTATTTCAGAAAGGACGAAGATCTCCTATCGCCGAAGAATTATTTGAGGGAGGAGATAAAAGAGATAACGGGGTATTACCCGGCACCCGTTTTCAAACTTCATCAGGGATTTCAGTATTGGAAAGATTTATGCGATTCTGATCTTTATCCTGTTCTTTCAATTGGAGGTCTGGCGCAAGGTCGTCAATGGCATTTATATAGAGCGGAATTGGATAAGATGATGAAGTACGCGAGAGATAAGGGGAAGTATGTTCACCTTCTAGGGTGCTCGAATGTTGAGACAACTCGGTTCGTGATGCCGGATTCGGTCGATTATTCAATTTATCGATTCGCGATCAATATCGGAAGGGCGAGAGAGAATTATCTGAAGAAGGTTGCCGCGGGTGAGATTACCCCCCCGCCGGAGGTGTACGAAAGCGCGGGACCCGATCTTTCCGGGAGAATCCCCTTGAAATATCTCGGTCAAGATATGATCGTTTTTGGGTTCGCCGACGCGAGAGCGAGAACCTTTTTGTACGAGAAACAGAATGATAAAATGGTGGAATGATGAAAAACGATCAAATTGAATTTATCCGACCGAAAAGACGATTGGTAATGGGTCTCGGCAGTGGTTTGGTGAGTAGCTGCCGGTCAGACAAGGTTCTCGAAAAACTTCTACTCGCTCATGAAAACGATTACCTGATTTCAACGGTTGATATGACAACCGGTTACATCAGGTTCATTCAATCCGTTGTTGGAGGCGACCGGTTGTGGTTAGATTCAGGTGGTTTCACTCTGTTTAAGAAACAGAAGAAATTAGGCGAGGATAATCCTCTTTTCTGGGCGGAATGTGAGAAGATGAAGAAGAAATTTTTTCGGTTTCTCGGTTTGGGAAATTTTAAGATGTGTTTTGAACTTGATAATGAATATTTCAGAAAAGACCCGGATCTTTTGTCTCCGAAAAATTATCTTCGAGATGAAATCAAGGAGTTGACCGGTTATTACCCCGCCGTGGTATTTAAGATGCATCAAGGCTTCCAATACTGGAAGGATCTCTGTGACTCCACTTTATATCCAATCCTTTCAATCGGAGGTTTGGCTCAGGGAAGGCAGTGGCATGTGTACAGGGATGAGATTGGAAAAATGATGAAATACGCTCGAGATAAAGGGAAGTATGTTCATTTGCTGGGATGTTCGAACGTGGAAACGGGTAGGTTTGTCATGCCCGATTCGGTTGATTTCTCCATTTTCAGGTACGCCATCAACTTGGAGAAAGCGAAGAAAAATTATCTTGACAAGGTGGAGCGGGGTGAGATAATTCCGGGAGAGGATGTGTATGAGAGTGCGGGCAGGGATTTATCAGGTAGAATACCTTACAAATATTTAAGCCGCGATATCGCCTTGTACGCTTTCGCTGAGGCGAGGTCGAGAGAGTTCCTCTACGAGAAACAGAACGAAGAAACGGTTATGTAATTGAATTTCAATAAGTTAAAGTATGTTAAACGGAAAAGAATTGGATCAGAACGGTATCATTACCGGTCATTTGAAAGAGAATTTAACGCAACACGGCTGCGATATTCGGCTAAAAAGAGTTAGCGTTGTGAAAGGGCAGGGGTTCGTTCCTGTTAAGGGTAAAACAATGTTACCTTCCTACGAGGAAATGAAGCCGTACGAAGATATGAACGGAAATCTGGTTTGGCATTTTGAACCCGGATATTATATGATTGATTTCGTGGAAGGGTGCAATATTTTGAAGAATAAGATGGGTCGGATCGTTCAAAGAAGTTCTGTTGCGAGATGCGGTGCGTGGATTTATTCATCCATCTTTGACGCCGGGTTCAGAACAGAATCGATGGGTACTTTCATGGAAGTGTTTCATCCTCTAACGATAGAAGTGAACGCTCGCGTGGCTCAGTTCTATTGTTATGATTGCACGGAGGTGAGTGAAGGTGATTTATATAACGGTCAATATCAAAACGATAAACAGAGAAATGATAATTAGTATTTCAGGTGCACAGTGCACGGGTAAGACAACGCTGATTAACGCGTTGAAAGAAACGGAACCTTTCAAGGAGAACACTGTTTTCATGGGGTCCCCTTCTAGGAAGGGAAATGATAAGGGTGTGAAGATCAATCAGAGTGCGGGTCTCATTGATCAGTTATGGATCACGTCATCGTATATCAAGGAATTGATTGAAACGGTTATGTCCCATCCCAAGCATGTTATCTCGGATAGGTGCATTCTCGATATGCTCTGTTACACGGATTACCATTATTACCATTCTGATGGATTGGAGAGAAATAGATGGTCTGAGATGCGTGATACCGTGACCCAGCTTATGTTTCACGTAGAGGGGTTATACGATTACCATATCATTCTGAAACCTGAATTTGAGATAGTGGATGATGGTGTTCGGTCAATCGATCCCGTCTACCAAAGGGATATAAATAATCTGTTTGAAGCGAATATGAATATGTTGATGGATTTCGTCCCTGAGAAAATTATTCACGTTACGGGGTCAGTCGAGGAAAGGGTGAAATTCATTTTATCCTTGATAAAATAGTTGGATAATTCATAAACATAGTGTATCTTTATAGTGTTAAAAATATTGATATTATAAAGATACACTTTAATTTTTATTTAGATGAAAAAAGCGATTTTAAGTTTATCAGGTGGTTTGGATAGTACGTGCTTGCTCATGTACCTTCTATCCAACGATTACGAAGTTAAATCTTACTCCTTTCAATACGGTCAGAAGCATCAGGTTGAATTGGAGAAGGTGAAAAGGAATATTGAGTTTTTGAAGGGTAAGGGGTTTAAATTATCGCATCAGATTATCGATTTGAGAGATTGTTTCAGTGATAGTAACTCGTCTCTCCATGTAGGTGGGGCTCCTATTCCTGAAGGCCATTACGCCGAGGAGAATATGAAATCAACCGTTATTGAGAATAGAAATGTGATTTTCTCCGCTATTATTTATGGGAAGGCACTTTCATGGGCGAACAAAACGGAGGGTAATGTTGATGTGTTTTTAGGCCTACATAGCGGGGATCATACATGCTATCGCGACACCTCCGAAGAATCTCGTATCGCTTGCGAACATGCGTTTAAGGTATCGAATTGGGGTAGTGAAAGGGTTGGCTACGAAGCCCCGTTCAATCACATGGATAAAGGTGGTGTTCTTGCTGAAGGGTTACGGGCGATGACGATTCTTGGATTCAATGATTGTGAAATTAATTTGATGCTGAGTAACACTCACACATGCTACAATCCAGATTCAGAAGGAAGATCGTGTGGAAAATGCGGGGCGTGCTGCGAAAGACTCGAAGCGTTCCAAGCGAACGGAATTACTGACCCTGTAACATATCAAAATCATGATTAAAATAGCACATGAAGCACCGTTATCGATCATGAATAAGGTTCAAAAGATGACGGATTACGATTACGCGTTGGTACATCTATTTGAAGATCCGGAAGTGGGAGAGAAATATCTTAAATTTTTCTCTGATGCTTTGAGAAAGGGAAGAGATGTCATATTGGATAACTCAGTTTTCGAGCTCGGTTCGGCGTTTGATTCAAATCGGTTCAGGTCATGGATTAAAACATTAAAACCGACTTATTATGTTTTACCGGATGTTTTAAGGAACGCGAAAGAAACGATGAGAATTGCTAAAGAATGGGAACCTATTCCGGGATGCGGTTCGATAGGGGTAGTGCAAGGAATTACGTGGGATGACCTTGTTGAGTGTTACGATTTTCTTGTGTCTAGATGCGATATGGTGGCTTTACCGTTTAATCTTCCTATCTATTTATCTCTTGGAAACGATGAGAACCAGCCGATGGCGTATTGCAAGGGAAGAAGGGTGTTTATCGATAAATTGATGGAAGAAGGCGTTCTTAATGAAGCAAGACCAATACACTTACTCGGAACAGTTTTACCTCAGGAGATAAAGCAATACGAGGATTATCGTTACTCTTTCATTAAAAGTATTGACACATCAAATCCTGTCATTCATGGACTGCACCGTATTCGGTACACGGATAACGGCTTGGAAGATAAGGTCCCAACCATGCTTCATAAAATGATAGGGGTGAAAGTTACCCCTTCTGAGTGGACTGACATAAAATTTAATATAAAGAAGTACCGAAATTTCGCCGGATATGTTGGTGAATAGATAAACTTTGTGTATCTTTACAGTGTTGAAAGATAAACATTAATAAAAAACACGAGATTATGAAAACATTTAAAGAGATGACAAAAGAGGAGCTACGGAAGGAAGCCGCAACTCGGGGTATTAAGAATTATATTATCATGCCTACGATGAAACTCGTTGAGGCCTTAGAGGAAGACGAAAGACGGAAACAATCGGTTGTTGACCAGCTTGGTCAGGATGCTAAAACGAAAGCGGAGAGAGTTATCGAATTTTATGACCGGCTCGCCGAATACGGGGCTTGTGATCTGTACGCGAAAGTTGATTCAATCGTTGATGATCGCGAGATAACTGACTTGGAAGATTCCGAGTTAGATGAAATCCTCGCGCTAGAGGAAGGTTTTGATCTTTCTAAATTCAAAAAAGCTACCGTTAAAGAGGAGAAAGAAGAGAAGAAGGTATCGGAAGAGGAGAAAGAGGAATCACCTGAAACTCCTTCTGAAAAGAAATCCGTTGCGAGCAAGAGAAACGGTGTTGTGGCTCTTAGCAATCCGATATTACTTCAGATTAAGAAACTTTTGGCGGAAGGGAAAAAGAACGCTGAAATCGCGAAAATACTTGGTAAGAGTAGTGTTTACATCTATAAATGCGTTAAGGCGATCAAATCTGAAAATGAATAATTCTCGGGGTTCCCTTTCAGGAACCTCGCTTTCTAACGAAATATGAAGGATTTAATAGAATATCTTAATTCAAACGGATTCACTTATGATGTTTCCGAGTTGGGTGTTATAACCACGGGTGGTGATACCTACGAATTATCATCACCGAACAGGGATGGTTTTTTCTTTGATCGAGGGTTTAATTATATAGGAACACCGATCACCGCTAATAATTACATCTATAAATTCGGTCAACTATATTACACGCTAAAGAAAGGCGATGAATCGAACGTGAAACTGAAGTTGTTTAAATACGTGGGGAAAGTTGACAGTGAGATCCCCACCTTATCGTTTCTCGGTGTTCACGGTCCTTTCGAATTATTGAACGGTACGGGAAATTACAATGATTGGTGTTTGAAGGCTAAGTTTTTCGGCGTTGAATATCTGGGTATATGTGAGAAAAATACTTTGGCCGGGGTTTTGAAGTTTCAGCTAGCTTGTGAGAAAAATGGGTTGAAACCCGTGGTGGGCGAAACAGTTACCGTTTTCAGCGAGAAAAGAGATTTGATGTATGATGTGAAACTGTATGTTGAGAACGAAATCGGTTGGATGAACCTTCTATCGATAAACAAGGAGATCAATGTTGGCGATAATTTAAGGGTTGAGGAGAGAAAATTCCTGTCTCTTTTGGATGGTCTAGTAGTTGTTATCGATCCGAAGAGTTTAAAATTCGAGGATATCCCCGATAGTTTATCAAACGCTTGCTATCAACTTGATTCCGTTACGTTTGATTCGGATGACAGGGATAAGGCGTACTTACAGAATCTTCAGAAATACCTTTCCAGCAAGATGGTTGTGACAAATATTTGTGACGCTTATTATCTTGACCAAGAATATTCTTATCTGAAACGAGCGGTGAACTCGATAGGTGGTGTTAGTAATGATCTATCTCGAAATCAGTATTTCAAGTGCAACGAGGAATACTTGATGGAGATAAAAGACCTGTTCAGGGAGGAAGATGGCGATTCAATGTTCGATTTGCTTGAACTTGCGATAGATAACACGAATGATATCGCTAAACGATGTTCATCTTTCAAGATCGAGATGAATGTAAAACACCTTCCTAAATATAAGATGACGGAAGAAGAGTTTAAGAAGTACGGTGGTTCGAAAAAGGATATGTTCATTGATTTGATCGGTGAAGGGTTGATGGAGATGAATATACCTGAAGAGGACATGGATAAGTACTTGGAACGAGTTGAGAAGGAGGTTGGTGTTATCGAGAGAGGTGGAACTATCGATTATTTTCTCATTCTGTGGGATATAGTTAAATGGTGCAAGGAAAATAACATACTGGTAGGGTTCGGTCGTGGTTCGGGTTGCGGGTCTCTTTGTGCGAGGGCGATGAATTTAACTCACATAGATCCGTTTGATTACGACCTTCTATTTGAGAGATTCCTATCTGAAGGTCGTATAGGGAAACAAGTTGACGTGAACGTTATCGAGTTAAACGGAGAGTACGAGATAGAGGAAAATAAAATCGTTTTAATCAAGCGTGGTGAGAAGGGGCTTGAAGTAAAAGGCTCGGAGCTCGAGGAAGGTGATATTATTTTGAGCGATAACGTGTTGTATAAAATTGGAAACGAGGTAAATCATGGTAATAATTAAAAACATAAGAAAAAAGATCCGGCAAGAGCTCGTTGGTGGTTCATTGCCGGATCTCTGAGCTCGACACTGATTTTGAGATGGCTAGAAGAGGCGAGGTGAAAGAGTACATGGAAAGAAGGTACGGTAAGGATCAGGTTTGTTCTGTCGGTACTTACACGACCTTGCAAGTGAAGGCGGCCATCAAAGACTTATGTAGGTTGGAAGGTATTCCGGTATCTGAGGTGAACATGTTCACGGCCAAGATAGACGGGGTGAAAGATTTTGATGACCTTTTTCGGATGGCTTGTCAGAAAAAGGATGTCGCGTATTTTATCAATAAATATCCGGGAATAATTCAGGCGGTTGGATTGATTCAAGGCCAGCCTAAGGCAAAATCAATTCACGCTTGTGCTATGATGGTGTACCCGGATGACCACGATATGTTCCATTGGAACCCGGTAAGAAGGCAAGGAGACATGATGGTGAGTGAATGGGAAGGTGGTGAGTTGGATGGAGCCGGGTTCTTAAAAGAAGATATTTTGGGTATCCTCCAGCTAAGTAAATTCGGGGATATATTGAAATTGGTGAAAGAACACACCGGGAAAGATGTCGATATATACACGTTACCTCTTGATGACAAGAAGGTGTACTCTTATTTTCAGAAAGGTTGGACAGGAGACGTGTTCCATTTCGGTGCGAAGGGGTTGACGGGGTATTGCAGGATGATGAAACCGGATAACATAACGGAATTGGTAAACTGTATTGGGTTGTATAGACCTGGAGTTATGGAAGGTAATTTTCATAACGAATACATACTGAGAAAGAACGGGGAAAGGGAAGTGTCGTTCCGGAAAGGCTCGGATGAGATATTGCAGGATACGCGTTATATCATGATATGGCAGGAACAGACCATGAAGATGTTTCAGAAACTGGGAGGATTCAATTTGGTGGAGGCCGATGATGGAAGACGCGCATTAACCAAAAAGCGTGTTGAAAAATTATTACCTTTCAAGGAACGGTTTTTGAAGTACTACGTATCCAATTTTGGGGTTGATCAGAAATACGCGGAAGATACGTGGAAGGAGATTGAGAACATGGCTGCATATCAGTTTAATCATTGTATAAGCGGCAGAGAAAGGATCGCGAAAAAGACCCGTAATAGGAAATTATTTAATCCGACAATCGAGGAAATGTATAATATCATGAACGATAGATCTTACGCCATTAAGCATGGTCATTTATGCTTGCATGATTGGTATGTTAAAAACGGGTACGGAAAATCATGGTCGTTGAATGAAAATGACGAAGTAATTCTCAATAATATCGTTGATATTAGATGGGAGGGGTTCAGGAAAACTTATAAAATTGAAACAGAGAGCGGGTTAACTGTATCAGTAACGGATAACCATAAAATCCCTACTAAACGAGGTGAATTTCAACTAAAGGATATTGTTGTTGGTGATGAGATCTTTATTCGTGATGAGAAATCTATTCGTAACGACGAGAAATACCCAGTTAGATCCGAAAAGATAATTAGTATTGAATTTGATCGTGAAGAAAATGTTTATGATATCGAAATGGCTGATCCGTATCATACTGTGATGATAAATAATGGAATAGTTGTTTGCAACTCTCACGCCGTGGCTTACGCGAATACCGGTTACGCTTGCGAGTGGTTGAAGGTGAATTATCCTCTTGAATACTGGTCTGTCGCTTTCTCCTACGCCGATGATGACGACTACCCGGTTTATTTGCATGAGATAAACGAGATAGGTAATATCAAGGTTTTACCTCCTGATATTAATGAATCGATAGACAAGATTAAAACGGATTTCGAGGATAATAGTTTGGTTTGGTCGATATCTTCCGTGAAACAGGTAGGCGAGAAAGCACAAGTTGAGATCATGGAGGAGAGATCGAAGAACGGACCCTATTTCAGTTTCGAGGAGTTTCTGGACCGTCATTCACAGAAAGGAAGTGCCGTTAACAAGAGCGTTATCGAGAACCTCGTTTCATGCGGGGCGTTTGATAAACTTGAATCCATATCGATTCCTGTTGATAGGTTACGTTTGATCGATCGGTACAGGGAATTGAACAAGGTGAAAATTGACAAGGAGAAAGATCCGTTTGAATCGAACCCGGATAAGAGGAAATACGCGTGGTGGCACCGTTTAAGACAGAAAAGGTTGTGCGGGCTGGCGTTCTTTGATTATCCCAGGTTATACACGGATTATTTCAAGGAAATGCTCGATAGATCTGATTACCCGTTCAAGGATTTCTCAGAGATAGTTGATGATCCGGTTGATAATAAGAGCTTGAATTTAACTGTTGGTGGTTACGTTTACGATATTGAAGTGAAGAGCGGTAAAAAAGGGGAGTACGCGATCATCACGTTGGAGCAAAATTATCAGTTCAGAACCGTCGTTTTCTGGGCGAATGAGTACGCGGCGTTTGAGAACATTTTGAAAACTTGCAAAAACTTGATACTGTTCATGAACGGAAGAACGAACTGGGATGGAAGGAACCAACAAACCGCCATTTACGCCAACGAAAGCACGGAAGTTTTGGTGTTAACTTAGTCGAAAATCCTTGGTTTTAAGATAAACTTTATGTATTTTTAGAGTGTGAAACGTAAAATTTGAACGAATGAATACGGTAGTTCATATAGGAGATAAACCGGTTGTTCTTGTATCGAAAGATTCAGAAGAAGAGATAGATATTGATACTTTATGCAGGATTGATCATTCAAACCTTTACGGAGAGATAGTCACGGTGTCAGCCCTTCTAAATAAAGTCGGTATCTGGAAATCGGAAGCGGAAGCGTTATATAACAAAAGCAAGTTAAGATGCGATATATACGAGGCTAATTTCAGGAAAGAGATAAGAATTGAAGCTAACAAGAATTTAGGTAAGTTTAAGATAGGAGATGATTTAATCAAGTTAACGGAGAAATCGGTTGATGAGGCTATTTATTGCGATGAAGAATTTCAGAGATTGAAGAATGATATGATTGAAAATCAAAGAATGCTAAACATATTGGATTCGTGGTTCTGGGCGATTAATGATAAGAGTAAGAAGTTAAGTTCGATAGTGAAACCGGTATCGCCGGAAGAATTTTTAAATGAATTGGTTGAAGCTAAGGTGAATACGTTTTTAATTAAGAAAGGAATCAAATAGTATGGAATCGTTTGTATTTAAGAACATGGAGATCAAACCGTGTGCCTATTCTCCGGGTAGGTATGATGTTTTCGAGAGCAGGGAGGCGGAAAGTGGGAAGATTTATTCGAAGGATATCGCGTACGGGGTAACGTTAGAGAGAGCCGTAACATTAATGGTTGAAAATATCGGATTTGAAGAAGCGAGAGATTTAACGGAATTTTTAGAGAAATATTCTTTTTTGAAAGATGAGTTGTTGAATAAATTATCGAAAATCAAGTAATCAGTTAACAGTTTAAATTTTTAGAATTATGGCATTTGATAGAAGTAAATTTAAAGCATCAAGTTTTGAGTCAATTCAGAAAGAAGAACAGAAACAGAAAGAAACAAACAAAACATTTTATCAAACCGAAGGTCGACGCGCACCCTTTTACGTGATTAGCGATGGCCGGAATTGGTTAAGAGTGTTACCGTCAACAAGCGAGGATACGGCCGCTTACGTGGCGATGCGTACCGCTCAACTTCAGGTCATGGATGATGAATGGGAGAACGGGGAGAAAACCGGGCGGAAAGTGCTGAAGAATAAGAAAATTTTCATCGCGACAACGCATTGCAGGGCGGTAAAAGAAGCCGGGTTACAGGATCCTATTGAATTTTACATTCAAAAGGCGTTCGAGAAAGCCGAAGAGTTTCAGGACGAGAATGATAAAAAGAAATTCTTGTTCCCGATTCAAGGTGGTGGTTCCGGGAAGAATTGGAGACCAGGTTGCATACCTCAATCTACCTGGGTTTGCTACGTTCAAGATCAGAAAAGAGACCTGTATCGGTTGGAATTGAGAACGAACTGGTTCAATCAACTTCACAAGAAATCGGTGGAACTGGCGGAAGAATCCAACAAGGTATCGCTTGACATGTTCTCATCACCGGATGATGGATTCCCTCTAATCATTGTGAAAGGGGTGAAAACGCAGAACGGAAAGGAAAGGGTGTATTATGATATTGAAGCGGGTAAACCAACCATCGGTCAATCATGGGATGATTTTTTCGGTAAATGCAAAATCACTGACGCCGAATTGGAAAGGTTAATGAATCAACCTTCCTTGAAGGAGTTGTACGTGGATAGTTACACGACTCGCGACCTTAATTTGGCGTTGGAAGGGTTGAAGAACTTGGAATCACAACACCCGGAATATGATATTTTGAGTGATCCTGATTTCGAAGAATTGGTTAAGAAATTATACGAGGTTGTACCTGAACCGAAAGAAGTGGCGGAGGATGCTGTCGAACAAGCGTTCAAAAGAGAAGAATCAAACGAAATCACTCCGTTGAAAATGAAGAAGTTTTTGAGGGAGTATATTGCTGAGAATTACTCTGAAGATGGGTACACGTTACCTAATTTATCGAAGGATGATCTGTCAAGATGGTACACGTTAGCGATGGAGGGAGAAGAACTTCCTTTTGACGAATTGGAGGGAGAAAGCGGGGGAGAAACTGAACCGTCGCGAGAGGAAGAGAAGCCGGTCAGTGATGGTGTGAAAGCCCACGACCCGGCTTCAGTGAAAGCGTCTTTGAGAAACATCCTTAACCGTAAAAAATAAGAAAGGGTTTTTACCCTTTCTTTTAAATATTATTCGTTATGGAAGAAAGAAAAGTTATAGCGATAATATCAACCGATTGGCATCTTCAGCAATCGAACACTTCCATCATCAAGGATCTTGTAAAACAACAGATCGATTTGGCAAGAGAAGAGGGTTGTACAACTCTTCTATGTTTGGGCGATGTGTTCGATAGCAGGGTATCTCAAAGAGAAGAAGTATTGAACGCCTTCACGGATATACTTGACGACGTGCATGCTAACCGGATGTTACTTGGTTGCATTCCCGGAAATCATGATAAAACAGATTATAAAAGTGACCGGAGCTTTCTCGACCCCTTCTACCATCATCCGGGGTTAGTGCTGCATAGAATAGAAGGGCTGGTAAGTATCCAAGGTCTTCCTGTAGCGTTCATACCTTTCTATGACACGGATATCTGGTTAGAGAGATACGAATTGATCGAGCAGGATGTTCTCGATAAAAATTTCAAGGAAGGAACTCCTATCGTTTTGATGAGTCATATCGCGTTGAACGGTAGCGTTAACAATGATGGGTCGAAAGTGGTGAGCTCGATAACTCCTAGCATGCTATCAGAAACGTTCACGCATGTTTATCTAGGTCATTATCATAACACGCAGGAAGTGGCACCGGGAATCGTTCATTTATCTTCTATCCGGCAGAATAATTTCGGTGAGGATGATGTTAAGGGATTCTGGGTTCTGTACAGTGATGGGGAGGTTGAGTTCAGAAAATCAAAATTCACGGAATACAAGGTGGTGAAAGTTGATCTCGATAAAACATCGAAATCAGATCTTGTTAAGTTAGCGGGTGAGATTGATACGTCTAACGCGAAGGTGAAAATCGAATTTTCCGGTTCAGAATTCAAGCTAAGGTCATTGAACGAGGATATATTTGCGGAAAAGGGTGTTATCGTGAAAAAGAAGAGAAAAGATCTTGATATTATCGACCCGGAAATTGAAAACATTCCATCCACCTTGACAGGAAGTGACATGAAAACGATGTTCGAAAAATTCTGCGAGGAAAAGGGGTATGACAAAGAAAAGGGGTATAAATTCTTGAAAAAATACGTGGAATAATGGATTTGAAAAGTATGATCGCCGGAATCGAGAAAGAGTTCGGTAAAGAAGCTATATGTGGTAATTACATAGACGTGGAGAGGGTTCCTTCCGGATCTCTCGTTTTGGATGAGGCTCTGGGTGGTGGTTACGGTCTGGGTAGGTTGGTTGAATTATTCGGGCATGAGAGTTCAGGCAAGACATCGCTTGCCATCCACGCTTGTAAATCTATACAAGATACGGGTCGTTCTGCTGGTTACATAGACACCGAACAAGCGATGGACCCGGATTACATGAGAGCGTTGGGCGTTGATTTAAGCCCGGAAAAATTCGTGTTGAGCCAGGCGGATTCTGCCGAGATGGCTTTAACCATCATGAGAAGGATGTTGGACTGCCCCGATATCGGTATAATAGTTCTTGATTCGATAGCGGCTCTCGTTCCGAAAGCGAGGATAGACGGTGAGGTTGGTGACGCCGTCATAGCGTTGGTCGCACGGTTGATGAGTGCCGAGTTACCTTTAATCGCTCAGAAAGCGAAGAAGAACAAGACGCTGGTTATGTTCATCAATCAGTACCGAAGCAATATCGGGTTTATGGGATCAGCCAACACAACGCCCGGTGGTAACGCCATGAAATTCTACGCTTCACAGAGAGTCGAAGTTTGCAGGGTCGGTAACAAAAAAGAAGGTGATGACGTGACCGCTATTCGTAGTAAGGTAACGGTTAAAAAGAACAAGATCGCGCCACCGTTCAAGCAAGCGGAAATATCTATCGCTTTCGGAAAAGGCATTGATACCATGCAGGAAATACTCGATTTCGCGGTTGGACAAGGCATTATCAAGAAGGCGGGCAGTTGGTTCTCGTACGAAGGCGCGAATCTTGGTCAAGGAGAGGCGAATATCAAAACGATTCTCGCTGATAACCCCGAGTTATTGGAAGAAATACGTGGTAAAATAAAGATTGGATAACATGGTACCTGTAAGATTAAGATTGGTGAATTTTCTATCGTTCAAGGAACTTGAATACGATTTCGAGAACGGACCGGTACTATTGATGGGTGAGAACAGGTCGGATGAGGGGCAGGAAAGTAACGGAAGCGGGAAAACGGCGATTCAATCCGCTATCGAGAAATGCTGGTTGGATTACACTTCTAGAAGGGGAGTTCGTGATATTGATTTGATAAGAAGGGGTCAAGACGAGGCGGTTATCGAATCGTGGGTTTATTGCCTGGTAAGGGATGAGATGTTTCATATAAAGAGAACATTGACGAGAAAAGGAAATAAACTTGAATTGTACGTTAACGATGAACCGGTTTCGTTCGCCACCGTGAATGACGGTAATAACTACATCATCGATTGGTTCGGTATAAGCAAGGAAGATTTGAGTAATTATTACGTGGTGAACAAGGAGCGATTCGTTTCATTTTTCACTTCCTCTAATTCTCAGAAATTGCAATTGATAGCGAGGTTCAGTAACGCCACCTTTCTCGATAACGTGGATTCGGATATAAAGGTGGAAGTATCGAGCAGGGAGACCTCCCGGGAGTCATTGGTTCGCGAGAAGGCTTTCGTTCAAGGTAGGATCGAAACGTTGAAAGAGAGTTTGGCGGGTTGTTCGATGGATAAATACGAGCGAATGAAAGAGGAAGAGATTTCATCGTACAGGAATCGAATAATAGAAAAGGAATCCGAGATAGCTTTGAACGAGGAAAAGATCGACGCCTTGATCTTGGAAATGGGTGGTATCGAGCGAGGTCTCGTCATGGTTAACGATAAATTGAAGGAGCAATCCTCTTTTTTATCAAGCAGAGTCAAGGAGGGAGATAAGATATCGAAAGAGATCGATTCCATTAATAACGCGTTAAAGGAAGTGGGTAATGGCGAGAAGCAAGTGAGGGATGATATCAAGGAATCCATCGGCACTAAATCGGAGATAGAGGAGGCGTTAGCTGATATTGATGCCGTGCTGGCGGGTATCATAACCTGCCCCAAATGCGGTCACCGGTTTCTTTTTGACGAGGACGCTGATATAAAGGTGGAGGAGGAAAAGAAGGTTGATTTAATCAAACTAAACGAGGAAATAAACAGTTCAATCGTTCTTTTGAATGACGATTTATGCAGGATTGAGGAACAATCCGAGCGTTTAAGGGGTGATTTAAGATCAAAGAGGGAGGAAGAATCTCGTTTTACCAGTGAATTATCGGTTTTAAGGAAGAATCTGGCTAAAGTTGAAGAAGATATCGAGAGAGATAAATTGAAGCTAGAAACTTATAAAAAACAGGTTAAATCTCTTGAGAAGGATATTGAGAGGGCGAAAGCGGAGGTGGAAGAGCTGGGTGAGAAGATAGACGAGGTGAGCAAGGAAGATACCGGGAGTGCTTTCATGGAGGAGAGAGGGGGGATCGAATCTGGTTTGGAGAAAGAAAACGGGAAGCTAAAAGAACTCGATCAAAAAATTGAAACGGTTGACGGTGAACTTCAAAACGCGAGAGAGTGGTTGGTGCAATACAAGGAGTTCAGGATGTATCTCGCTAACGTCAGCGTGAAGGAGATACAGAGAAACTGTAACGAAACGCTTCGCGATATGGGGTCAGATCTGTTGGTTAACATAGACGGGTTCAAGAGGAAGGCTGACGGAACCGTGAAAGAGGAAATAACGCCCACTATTTTGAGGGATGAACCGCTACCTTTCAATTCGTTTTCGGGTGGTGAGAGGGGGAGGTTGGAGTACGCGATGATACTCGCCCAGCAAAGGCTGATAAATCAATCTAACGAGCATGGGGGTTTGAATTTCCTTTTCACGGACGAGATAGCGGAGGGGATTGACGCGTTAGGCTTGAGATCTCTCTTTAAATCGTTGAATAGGTTCAATTACCCGATACTTGTGACAACGCACGTGGTGAATCAATCGGTTGGAACGAAGGTCCTGAAAGTGATCAAGGAAAATAATATCAGTAGAATAGAATAGCATGGAAGAGAAAATTTATATAGGGGTAGATCCGGGAAAATTGGGGTTTCTCTGTATTCTCGCGCCTAACGAGGAGCCGGAGTTCATCGCGTTACAGGATGATCCGAAAAAAGATTTCAATATCTGGCACGCTAGAGGGGTTATAGAAGGCGTATTCACCCGGTTTCAGGGAAAGAACGTGGTGGTTGGGATAGAGGATGTTCACGCCTTGTTCGGTGCTTCTGCCGGTTCAACGTTCAATTTCGGTTACATAACCGGTGTTTTGAACGGGTTGGTGGCGGCGAAAGGCGTGACGCTCGTTAATCCCAAACCGAAAGAATGGCAGAAAGTGATGTGGGAGGGCGTCGGTATCGTGAAGAAAAAATCGTCATCCGGTAAAACGGAGGTAACGGACACGAAGGCGACCTCTATCAAGGCTTGTCAGAAGTTATTTCCAAGCGTGGATCTGAGAAGAACTGCAAGGTCAACGAAGTTGGATGATAATAAATGTGATAGCTTGCTCATAGCATCCTATCTGAAACGAAAAAATTTTTAGATATGTCGACGAAATTTTATTGCAGGAACGAGAAGTGCGAGAAATTCAACGAGGAGTTTCACTTCAAATCGATAACTTACGTTATGAGCGAAGGTCATCTAGTTCCGAGAGAGAAGCTGGTTTGTGATAAATGCGGGAAGGAACTGGAAATGGTGAACGTGAAAAACGAAGGGGGTGTTGGGTTTAATCTCGGTAGATTTGATTCATTATCTAATGATGAGAAAAAGAGGTGGATCATGAAGCGCAACGAGAAGGTTAAGAAACAGGACGCCGATATGAAACGCTTCTACGAGAAAAAGATTATAGGAACTAACTTGGATTGATATGGGAGAGTTATTAAAAAGCGATGTGTGGGAGATCTGTCTCGGCATCGTGAAACATCAAAAGGTGCAGATCATGGTTCTTCGAAATTTCGGAGAATTGAGTTTCTGGTTGGTTGATTCATTCTCCTCCAAGGGGATAGGTCAGAGTTATAACGAGATAACGGGCAGGGATGTGACCAAGTATTTATCCAACCAAGCGTTTTACTCGCCGTCAGGTAAATCGTTACTTGAACAGTCACAGGGAACGCGAACGGTAACTATGAAGTTCGGACACGATGATTATATCTGGGTTCTGAATGTTGAGTGATCCGGGAGAGGGCGAGAGCCCTCTTTTTATTTTAAGATTTTTTACCCAAACTTTTCTCGGTTTTCTGTTGTACATTGATAAACTTTGTGTATCTTTACAGTGTTGAAAATGATGTATAACTAAAAACAATAAGAGATATGAAAGCAATGACACAATCGGAGATCAATAAAATGATGAACGTGGCGGCAGGTAACGAGATCGAGTTTGATTTTGATAAGCCCGTGGTTGTAACGGTTAAGTCTAAATACATGAGCGTGTATGATATTACCTGTACAGGTATCAAATGCCGGGAAATGGAAACGGGAAAGAGCATGGTAAACGTTATAACTACCAACGCCATGATGAATTGGTCGTGCTTGGACGCTCAAGCGAGAAAAAGAATACAGGAAAAGATATTGAAAGATGAGTAAGATAGTGAGAATGGAAATGGTCACCTCCTGGAAAAGGGCTTTAAACGCCGCCAGGAGGACCGTTGGAAAGGAACCTGTAAATAAAGAACCTTCTGATTCATGGAAAGCGAAAATGTTACTGGCGGAACATAGCCCGATTCGGTTGGTTGAGTTTGAATGGACGTGGCGCGATATAAAACAATGGATCACGGTACATCTCGCTCGTCATCATGAAGGGTGCGAGAAATTCGTTCATTCACAGAGAGAGGATCGGAGGGATTTGATCGTATCCCGAGATAAACTCGAACAAGGTTCACTGAATGATATGGATATGACGGCTAACGCGCAAGCGTTGATAAACATATCGAAGGTTCGTCTCTGTATGAAGGCATCGAAGGAAACGAGAAGAGCGTGGCGTCAAGTTATAGACGCGGTGAGGGAGATAGATCCCGTCATGGCGGATAAATGTGTTCCTTCTTGTGTTTACAGGGGGTTCTGCCCGGAAATGAACGGTTGCGGGTATGATAAAACGGAAGAGTTTAAAGAAAGATTAAAACGATATAGAGGCACGGATTATGACAACTAGAATAAATTACTTAGTATCAAACATACTAAAAGCCAACAAAGCGTACAGAGACGGAAACCCTTTCATGAGTGATGGAGAGTATGATAAACTCGTTGATGAATTGAAGGAAATTGACCCCGAAAACTCTCTATTAAAAAAATCAGTTATAGAGGATGTGAAAGGAAAGGATAGGGTTGAATCCCTACCCCTCCCTATGTTCAGTCTTGAAAAAGTGAAGAGCTGGGATGCGATTGAAAGTTGGTTAAAACAATTTAACGACGATACCGTAATCGTTCTCACTCCTAAATATGACGGAATATCCTTGTTAACTGAAACTGATTTGGGTGGTAAAGCGTGGACGAGAGGTGATGGAAACGAAGGCCAGGAAAGTTCGAACCGGTTTAGATTGATGTCATTTAACAGATCGGGGTTAGAGGGGTTAAGAAACGAAGGTGCTCGCTATTGTTGGGGTGAGGCGATAATGAAAAAGAGTGAGTTCGAACCCTACCTTCAATCAGGAGAGTACAAAACGGCACGGAACATGGTGGCAGGTCAATTCAACGCGGATGAATGGAAACCCGGTATTGTTACCAAGATTAATTATGTTGTTTACGGGTGCGATCTTCCGTGTAACAAGTCCCGGCAAGTTAAATTACTATCAACTATCGGCGGTGTTCGGTGGTCAACATTTACCGTTAAAGAGATATTATCCAACAGAAATATATTTCAATATCTTTATGATATATGGAATAAAACTTACAATATAGACGGTATCGTGATGGACATTGATGATTACTCGTTGAGAGAGAAACTCGGAAGGTTACCGAACGGCAACCCGCGATACGCGATAGCGGTTAAGTTCCCGGAATGGAACGATAGCAAGTTAACGAAAGTTACCGGTATAACGTGGAAGGTTAGCAAAGATGGGCTATCAAAACCTGTCATCAATATAGAACCGGTCGAGCTGAGCGGTGCGACGGTTACCAACGTTACAGGTCATAACGCAGGTTATATCGTGGATAATCATATCTGTGAGAACGCCATGATACGAGTTAGAAGATCAGGCGACGTGATACCGAAGCACGATGAAACGGAATCGTTCGTGGTGAGTGATTTTGAGAGAACGTGCGATGACATGATGGTATGTCCGAGTTGCGGGAAACCGCTGGTTTGGGATAGAAATATGATCGAGCTGGTTTGCATGAATGATGATTGCGAGCAGAAAGTTATCGCGAGAAATTTATTCTTCTTCACCACGATGGGTATTGAAGAGGTGGGTGAACCCACGATTAAGAAATTGTATGATAGAGGTTATAAATCAATTATCGATATATTGACGATAAAGAAAGGTGATTGGTGCTCCATCGATGGATTCGGTGAGGGAAGCTACGATAAAATATTCTCGCAAATCGAAAAGATTAGCCACGATGAAATTCCTGTAGCAAGATTATTGACAGCTTGCAATGTTTTTCACGGTGCTTTCGGGGAGAAGACTTGCCAGATAATTTTCGATAACATAACGATAGATGAATACAGGTCAATGATATTATTTCATTCGTTTGATCGCGAGGAGATGATGCGTAAATTGAGCTCGATCAAATATATCGGTGAAATAACCGCTAGAATTTTCATTGATAGCCTCGTTGGGGTAGATCGGAGTACGATTCCGTTTGATTTATTCGTCACTTATTTTAAGAAGGAAACAAGGAAACCGGGAACGAAACAATTATCAATATGTTTTTCGGGAGTTCGGGATAAAGAGCTAGAAGCCGAATTAGCGGAAAGATGCCATAAAGTCGTGTCAGGGGTTAGCAAGAACACGGATCTTCTAATCGTGAAAGACGTGAATGGAAATTCATCGAAGATAACGAAAGCGAGAGAGCTTGGGATCCCGGTTATATCGATCGATGACAGGGATGCGATTTGGTCTAAAATCAACAATTTAGAATGAGATATTTTTATATAGAGAAAACATATATTTATGTCGGATTTAAATATGACCCGTCTATCATATCTCTTTTGAAGGAGATAGGCGGGTTCCTTTTTAACCCTCAAACAAAGGAGTGGTACAGGGAGATCTCTCTTGATAAGGGTAGCTTGATTGAAAAATTTCTTCGGGAAAACGGATTTGAGAATAAAAGACCCGAACCGAAAATCGATGACCTTGAATTACCCATTTACGAGGACGTGATTTCGATGGAAGATACGAAGGAGCTGATAGATGAACTCCATTTAAAAAGAAAGTTAAGGGATTATCAAATTGAATGCGTTCACTATCTCGCGAATCACGTCAATTCAATCAACGGTTGCTCTCCGGGTCTGGGAAAGACTGGGATCTCCGTCGTTCTAGCCGAGATGCTTCAAATGTTTCCCTGTTTGGTGGTAACACCCGCTTCCGTGAAGTACGGTTGGAGGGCTGAGTGGCAGAAATGGGTCGACCTACGCAGGAGAAAGGTTCAGGTTATCGAAAGCAAGGATAAGTGGAAACCCAACCAAGATGTTTATATAATAAACTATGACATTCTATACAAGAAGGATAAAGAGAGCGGTGTTCAAATCAGATTCCCCGAGCTACTGGAAACGGGGTGGGAATCCATGTTTCTTGACGAAGCGCACATGTGCAAGAACAGAAAAAGTTTGCGAAGTGAATGGGTTGCAAAAGTGGCGAAGAAATCGCAATTCGTTTACCCGTTAACGGGTACGCTGGTTATGAACAGACCATCTGAATTGATAAATATATTGGAAATAACGGGATGGTTCAAGGAATTGTTCCATGATTGGCAATCGTTCGTTTACAGGTATTGTAACGCCAAGCGAAGATGTTTGCGTGGTCAATTTTTCGGATGGGATGTGTCATGCGCGAGTAACACGCTTGAACTGAACAAGATTATATCGAACGCTTGCTATTTCAGAAAAGAGAAAAGGGAGGTTTTAACGGAGTTACCACCTATGATTGAGAACACGGTCCCCGTTCATATCAGCAACATGAAAGAATATAAGAAAGCGGAAGATAGTTTGATAGAGTACTTGGAGAAGATTGATATCGAGAAAGCGGAGAAGGCGGAGAACGCACCTCACCTAGTTAAACTGAGCACCTTGAAAGATCTATCTCTGAAGGGAAAGATGAAAGATATAGAAGTTTTCCTCAATGAATGGAAGGAAATATCTGAAGAGAAACTCCTTGTATTCGGTGTCAGAAGAGACCCTTTAAAAAAATTGGCGGATAAATATGACAGCCCTATCATTCAAGGTGGCATGTCATCGAAGGATAAGTTCGGGACAGTTCAAAGGTTTAAAACAAGTTCGAAACAGTTTCTCTTCGCCAATATAGACGCGGTTGGAACCGGGGTGGATGGGTTACAGGAATGTTGTAGTAACTTGATGTACATAGAGCTGCCTGATAAGTTCACGACGCTCGATCAAACAAATTCGAGATTGGAAAGAATGGGTCAGAAAAATACAATTAACGTGTTTTACCTTCTGTGCCCGGATACGATCGATGTTTATATGGCAGAGTTGGTCGAGGAAAAGAAAAAGGTTACCGATGCTATCAATAAAGGAGTTGACGTGGATGTTAGCGGCATGGATATTAATTTCATGTTGATGAAAAAGTTAAGGTCGGCGAAAAATAATAAGTGATTTTCGTTTGTAAAATGATAAACTTTGTGTATTTTTATGTCGTTGAAAAATAACGGATAATATGAGAATGATTTATAGGATTTATTATTTAACCGTCGGTGGGAAGAGAAAGCGGGTTGACGGAGATTTCGAATCGGTGGAGGCGGCTGAGTACAGGGTGGAAGAACTACTTTCAACGAGAGGCTGGGAAACGGGAGAATACATCATAAAGAAAATTTACGTTAAAGCTAAAGATTAGAACGCCATGAAACTGGATAAATACAAACAAGCTATTTCGGACGCGTACATGAATTTGAACAGCAACATATTCGTTAACGCGAGTGCGGGTACAGGTAAAACTTCATTGTTACTTCATTTACTGGAAGTTACACCATCCTACAAGGATTGTTTATTTCTCGCTTTCAATAAAAGCATAGTCGAGGAATTGGAATCAAGGTGCATGGGAAGGGCGGAAGTGAAGACGATTCACGGTAAGGCATTTTCCACCCTTTTAAGCAATAAAAGGTGCCGGTTCAAGTTATCGAAATGGAGGGACTACGCCATTTGCAAGGAATACCTCGTTCCATCGTGGAAAATGATGGAGGATAAAAAGATAAATGGTAGGATAATGAACATATCTCGTCTATACCAATTCGCTCGCATGAATCTTGTTGATGTGAATAACAGGGAACAATTGGAAGAGATTTGTGATAGATGGGGTGTTGATTTCGATACTTCCTACTGGGAAGATTTAAAGAAGTTCGTGGGCGCGATTGATAAGAAAACGAACGGTTTGAGGGTGAATCAACTTGATATAGATTTTACCGATCAACTTTATCTAACGTATAAATATATTCGACCGGAATTATATCCTAAATACGATGTTATATTTTGTGACGAGGCTCAGGATTTGAATTCATTACAAAGAGAGTTGATACTTCGAATGCTAAAGGAGAATGGTCGGTTAGTGGTAGTGGGTGACGAAAAGCAATGTATTTATTCTTTTCAAGGATCGTCGTTCGATTCGTTTCACTTATTCAAAAACAGACCGAACACCATATCTCTCCCTCTAAATTTAACCTATCGATGCGCGAAGAATATCGTAGAGGAAGCGAGAAAATATTCTCCTGATATAGAAGCGTTACCTGACGCACCTGATGGTGAGGTGAGGTTTGGAACGCTAGATGAGGTTAAAAATGGTGATTACGTTATATGCCGAAATAATCTCCCCCTGGTTGAAACGTTTATAAAGCTATTGAAGGCGGGAAAGAAATCCGTCATTCTCGGAAAAGATTACGGGGAAGGTCTTCAATCCATTCTATCAGGTATCAACTCACTTGTTGATCTGAAAAAGATGTTGGAAGAGAAAAGAAAGGAATTAGAAGATAAAGGTGTCAAGAATTTTAAGGCTAACGAGGGGTATATCGCTCTAGAGGAGAAGGTTCAGATCATACTGGTACTCGTTCAATCTTTCGGTAGCGTTGAATCGGTTAAGAACCAAGTGACCCAGATATTCGGGGATAAATCGGGTGATAAGATTATGCTTTCCACTATTCACAAAAGTAAGGGGTTAGAGGCGGAAAGGGTGTTCATTTTAGGTTTTCATGAATTGATACCCAGTAAATACGCGACAACCGAGCTAGCGTTATACGGGGAGAAATGCCTTCAATTCGTGGCGGTAACGAGAGCGAAAAGATCGTTAATATTCATACCATATAAAGAGAATAAACATGAAGAAACCGAAATTGTATGTTGAAACGGGAACGAAACACGCCATCACGATGGTTTGCGCTAACAAGATACCGTGCCTTGAACCCTATTTACCTGACCTGAAGAAGATTCAGAATCACTTGATTTACGAGAGAAGGGCTTGCGAGCTGGATAAAAATAGAAGACCTAAACCCTTGGTTATCGTCCTGGAAAATGGTATTTTTAAATCTGTTTCGCGAGAGATATCACGGAAAGGAAGTTATTTTAACGTGTTGGATCATATTGATTTAGTGGTCCAATCGGGAAACCTCCCTCTCTGTCGCTTGATACCTCGTGAAGAGGAGGTATAATTTAAAAATCATGTTATATGAATGAAATGATTGATAGTAGAAAAGAGATCGGCGATTACATCTTCGTCAGCAAGTACGCGAGAACCGTTAACGGAAAGAAGGAAACGTGGGATCAAAGCGTGGACCGGGTCATGGACATGCACTACCGGCACTTGGCTGATGACATGGCGATTAAAGAAGGAAATGAGAAAGAGATTGATTCTTACTTGAAGTTCGCCGAGAGACTGTATCGCGATCAGGTAATTCTCGGCGCTCAACGAGCCCTTCAATACGGTGGAGATTCACTTTTGAAGAATCATTCACGGAACTTTAATTGCACGGGATCGTACATAGATCGAATCGAATTCTTCCAAGAATTGATGCACCTTCTTCTGTGCGGGGCGGGAGCCGGTTACTCAGTTCAGAGAGTTCACACGGAGAAATTACCTAAATTGAAGGGAGTGGACGAAAAGTCTGATCCGGTCAACATCGTTATCGATGATTCGATAGAGGGATGGGCGTTCGCGGTTGGAGAGGTTGTGAAAGTGCACTACCTCAATTTACCGTCCATCAATTTCGATTACTCTCTTATAAGACCGAAAGGATCGTTCATAAGCGGCGGGTTCAAGGCACCGGGGCCCGAACCTCTAAAAAAATGTATCGAGAAATTGAACAAGGTGTTGAGAAAGATAAAAGGAAGGAAAGCTACTCCGTTCGAGTTACACCGGATGGCGTGTATCATAGCCGACGCGGTTATCTCGGGTGGTATACGCAGATCCGCACTTTTATGCCAGTTTGACGCGGATGACGAGGAGATGCTGAATTGCAAGACGGGAAACTGGTTTAGCGAGTACCCGGAACTGGCGCGGGCGAACAACAGCGCCGTGATTCTTCCTAACACGCCGAAGGAAACGTACGACAAAATATTCGAATCGATAAAGGAGTTCGGTGAACCCGGCCTCGTCTTTCTATCTCACAAGGATGTAGTGTACAATCCTTGCTGCTTTACAGGAGATACGATGTTGCTAACAAGCGAGGGTTACAGGAAATTCTGTGAAGTGGCATCGTGGTCGGTTAGAAAGGATGAATACCCTCTTTTATTAATAAACAAGGATGGTGAGAAAAAACAGGGTCGGGTATGGTCAAACGGTTACAAGCATGTTATAAGGCTTACGTTTGATAGTGGTAGGAGGATTGAATGCACGCCCGATCATAGGTTCATGCTTCAAGACGGGTTAGAGTGCATAGCCTCTAATCTGATAGGGAAAATAGTCAAAGGTTTTGACGGCACTGATTCTAAATGCATCGAAATAATGGATAGCGGGAATATCGAGGAGGTGTACGATTTCGAGATACTCGATGAAGGGCATTGGGGTGTCGTGAACGGGCTGATCGCTCATAATTGCGAGGTGGGGATGTTCCCGAAATTCAGGAACAAGGATGGGGTTCACGAATCGGGTTTCTCCTTTTGTAATTTAACCGAGATAAACGGATCGAGGATAAAAACGAGGGAACAATTCCTTGACGCTTGCAAGGGAGCGGCTATTCTGGGCACGATTCAAGCATCGTACACCAATTTCAAGGTTCTATCTCCCGTTTCTAGAAAGATAGCGGAAAGGGACGCTTTGATTGGTGTCGGAATAACGGGTATGTGTGAGAACCCGGAAATACTGTTCGACCCTCAATTGCAGGAAGAGGGGGCGCGGGTGGTGAAGGAAACGAATCGAAGGGTGGCTGACCTGATCGGTATAAATCACGCGGCCAGAACCACGGTTATCAAACCATCCGGTAACTCTTCCCAGCTACTTGGATGTACCAGCTCTGGTATTCATAAATTTCACTTCAAGAGATTTATAAGAAACATACAAGCCGCTAACACGGAACAAGCCCTTCAGCATGTGAAAGAGGTTAATCCTGTCATGGTTAGACCTTCTGTTTATAACAAGGAAGGGGAGAGCGTTATATCGTTCCCGGTAGAGCTAGATGATAACGTTCTAACGAGCGAGGATTCATCGGCCCTCGATTTCTTGAAACTGGTTAAACTAACGAAAGAGCATTGGATAGAGGTGGGGACGAATTTTGATCATCCCTTCTACAAAGAGTACCCAGAAATGAAGGATCTTCGAATGAACGTTTCAAACACCTGCACGGTAAGGGATGAAGAGTGGGAAGAAGTGAGAGAGTACGTATGGAGGAATCGAGATGTTTTCTCCGGGATCAGCTTTCTTCCGAAAGGAGGTGATTTAATTTACCCCCAAGCCCCCTACACGAGCGTTTTGGATGAGAAAGAGTTGGCGGAAAGATACGGTGCCGGTGCTATCCTTGCCGGGGGCTTGATAGTTGACGGGCTGGCCGTGTTCAACGATGATCTGTGGCTGGCGTGTGACGTGGCGATGGGAAGGAACAACCACCATCTAATCTTAACCGACAAGGATATATCAGATTTTATCCTCTCTCACCTAAAAGATGGAAAACTGTTGGTCGAGGTGAACGGGGTTATGATCAGTGACGTTAACGCCATATCATCGCATCTTCAATCCATCGTGGACAAGAAAGTGGACTGGGTGAGAAGGTTCAAAAATTTCGCGACCAAGTACCTGGACGGTGATCTATCGAGAACTGAATTTTGCTTGAAACACGTATCCTTGTTTCATCGCTGGCAGAAATTGAAAGGAATGAAACACGTTGACTGGGAATCTGTTTCATGGAACGAAGAATGGGTTGATGCCGGGTCAACCGTCGCTCAGGCGTGCTCGGGAGGTATGTGCGAGCTAAAATGATGATTTTTTGTTTTCATATATTCATTGTTATTTTCAACGAGGTAGGGTGGATCTTTCCGCCCTCTTTTTATTTTCAGATTTTTACCCAAACTTTTCTCGGTTTTCTGTTGTACATTGATAAACTTTGTGTATCTTTACAGTGTTGAAAATGATGTATAACTAAAAACAATAAGAGATATGAAAGCACAAATTGAAAACACCGAGAAATTTTACGTTGTAAGAGATAAAGATGGTAGATTATTCAAGTACGCTTATTGGGCTGGTATGCTGGCGACTGATAGACCTCATAGACATATACACGCAATGCCTTTTGACGGTAATTTTTATGTTACAGGATCCGACTATCAACCCAAGAAAGGGGAAGAAATCGATTCAAGCCTTTATCCTGAAGTTACATACGAAAATTCACCGGTCCTTATTGAAGAATAAGGACCAAAATAAAAAGAACCATGAATATACATGATATTTATAGCGGGACGGTTATGGGATCATTTCCTGATGATCTCAGAAGCGGTCGTGAAAAGAGAAGGGAAAGACGGAAGAAGGAAAGACAAGAGAAATGGAGAAAGATTCAAGAATACGAGCAAAGCTATTTTGGCAGTTCAAATAAATCAAGAAGATCAGCAATATTAAAAAGAAAATAATCATGGAAATAAAAGACATTAATTTAGAAGAATACGAGATTTCAGAACAAAAAGATAAAGAAATCATTGTTCTTAAAAAGAAGAAATCCAAATATCCGAAATGGGAAGATTTGAAAGGAGTAAGTGGTTGTTATATAGCAAATAACTGTATTATTAGACCAGCTTCCAATATTATAGCTAATGGAGAAAATAAGAATGTATTTCTTACCGAAAAACATGCTAAATCAGCTCTAGCAATGGCACAGATTAGCCAGTTAATACCTTTTTATGGAGGTGAAATAACCGATGAGGAATGGAAAGATAGTGATATGAAGAAATATGTTATAACAAGAGATTGCAATGAAATTAAGTCTGTCGTGAACTATATAAAGTACGAATTTCTAGCCTTCCATACAGAAGAACAAAGAAATGTATTCTTGAAGAACAACGAACAACTAGTTAAGGACTATTTAATGATTGAATAAGCTATGAGCGGAGAAATTGAATACGGGAAATGTGAAATTTGTGGTAAAGAAACACGGTTAGAAAGAACATATTTTTATTATCCTATTCATTGCGAGTGCTGCGGAAGCAAGGATAAAAATGGGCAAAAGCAACATTTTGAAATGGTAATGCATTGTAAAGATTGTCCAGCTCCCATGCCTAAAGAGATTCACCCCTTATGTAAATCGATGAATGGAGACGTATTTCCTGCATGTATTACTAATATTTTGCCAACTGAAATTAGAGGTGAATTTATAATTAAAGATAAAATTATTTATAAGGATTGATAATTATGACTATATACGATATAATAAAAGAACTAGGAGTAACTGAAGGTTATTCTCCTTTATTAGGAGATTGTGAAATTGATCTTGACAACATTGATAATGTTATATGGATACGAAATAAAGCCAAAAACTGGACGATTTTAAATGAAATTTGATTTTGAAGCAGATGATTTATCTATTAATATTAAAAATTCTATTTAGATATGGTATATGCAGGAATATTTTTCATTATTATTGGAATACTAACTCTTATTATTTTATATATAAAAGTATATAAAGAAGAAAAGTCTTGGGTTCTGTATTTAATGACTGCAACAGGGCTACTCTATTTAACTGTATTTGGATGGTTGATAGTAATAACAGAACCGAAAGAAAAGTCTTGTTTAGAATACCTAAGAGGTAATCTAGAAGTTAAATACGAGAAAGTTTATGTTGATTCAATGCTTGTAAGAACAGATACTATTATTGAATTTAAAAAGAGATAGAGATGAACAAATTACAAAGACTTATATCACCTTCCTTATTAGCCGCACTAGCATCATCAAATGATCACTATTCGTTATCAGATCTAAAATTGAACGATGCTAATGTTAATTACAAAGGTAATCGAACAGGAGAGATAAGGGCTGGTAAAACTGCTAAAAGGCATAAGGGAGAAAGAAAATTAAGTAGGAAGCAAAGAAAGAAAAAGAAATGAAATATAAAACAATCGCTATGGAATGGATATATAAAAATATTGAAATAGGAATAAATTCTGAAGGTAGATTCTTTTTTAATGTGAGAGGAAAAGATTTTTCTACCACATCATTAGATGAAGCGAAAGAAATTATTAGTGAGGCATTATCTTCCTATTACACATTCACCCAAAAAGACATGGATAAGTTATTATCAAAGTTAGATAACAGAGAGAAAGAGCTTGTTAAATCTTTATATCAGGAACTAGATAATCACAAGGGCAGTAATTATTGTGAGCTGGGGATATGTCAAGAAGACTGGAAATGGGAATGGGATTTTAATAAATAAAATTATGAAACCTTTTGATTTAGAAGAAGCGAAACAGGGCAAACCTGTATGTAATAAAGCCGGGGAAAATGTTAGAATATTGTGTTTCGATAGGAAAGGCGAAGACTACCCGATTGTTGCTTTACATGACAACCAAGATGGCGAAGAATTAGTTTGTTTTCATACGAGTAATGGTCGCAACTATAAGAGTGCAGAATCGGAACTTGATTTATTCATGAAACCGGAGAAGAGGAACGGTTGGGTAAACGTGTTTATAAATTCTTGTTCTGGTTTAAAAAGTACCGACAGGATATATTTTACCAAAGCAGAAGCATTAAAATGTATTGATACAAAAAGTCCACATTATATCGACACTGTTAAAATAGAATGGGAGGAATAAATCATGATTAAGCTAATTATTTTCATTATCGCTATCATCTCCTTGATAGCGTTTTGCGTGACTCGGACAACGAGTAACGGTAATATCGGAAAAGGACAGAAAGTGGCGATCTGGGTTGGTATAGTATTTCTTGTTGCTATACTGGCAGCCGTTATAGTTCATCTCATTAAATAGAGAAGGTATGAAAGAGGAATTGAGAAAAATTATCGACGGGTTAAGTGACAGGGAAATTTGTGATATCGGTATTTTCCGAGGTATCGTGGATTGTAGCACCAAAACCGTTGCGGATATCAGGTGCGACCTCTATAATATGTTCGAAAACGTGGAGGAGTTCGAATCCTGGTTAAATGATAAGGAAGATTGATCCTAGTTGTCATTAAATTTAAAAGTTATGAAAAAGTATAAATATATAGGAGAGTTCGAGGTCGAGGAAATGACTTACGGCGAGTATTGCAAGTTACATTCGAAAGGTGAGGTACCGGATGAGGTTGTTTCGGGTAACCCTGTTTACCGAGTTGAATGGGAGGGAGGGGAAACGAATTGGTTTCTTGAAGATGAGTTCGAGATGATGTTCGATTGCGTTGACACGTGGAAAGATCGTTTGATGAACGAGAGAGACGAACTGGAGGTGAAGGTGAATAAATTAAGGGATTTCGTCAACTCCAAAACTTTCGATCACGTTAGCGATAAGCAAAAGTACCTTCTGCGTGAACAGCTCCATCACATGCAATGTTATCTTGATATTTTGAATGACCGGCTCCACGACTGGGATAAATAAAATGAATCGATTTTTGTTAAAATGAGTACAAAAACGTATCTTCACACCCAGAACGCTAAAACAATTATATGGAAATCGATGAATTAAGAGAAAAAATACGTGATAACCTGCCTGATTACATAAAAGGGCAGAAAGATGAGATCCAAGAACACTACATCGAGTACGAGCTTATAAAAAGGTACTGGGAAACGCTTCCCGAAAGGTATTTTCACTTCACTAACAAGCAGGGAAAAGAGTGCACGGTGGACACCACCGGCGTGAATGTGAGAATGGCTGTCAAGAAGCAGGGTGGAACGGATGAGCAAGCCGATGAGGCGGTCGAACATAGAAACACCTATGCCATGCCGATCATTCGGAAGTTGTCCATTCACAAAAACCGGATAAAGGGACTTTTCGGGTCGAAGTACAGCGTGGCGATAATGGAGAACGCGGATGAGATCATCGACCTCTTCGCCCAGTTCTACACCACGCAGGATATAATCTCGGTTCTGAAGGTGAAGAAAGGCTACACGGTGTCCACTAGCTTGCTGAAGATCTTCTACCAAGATAACCGGGAAACGATAGAGAGAAGAAGGCTGAAGTTTATCGATTCCAAGAAGGATTTCTTCATAGCGACAGAGACCGGTAGATTGCAGGTTCTCAACGAGTTACTTCTGAATTGGAGGATGCGGTTCGATCGCGAGGGGAAGCTGGCGTACTCGGCCGAGATAAGAAAGGTTCTGGAACAGGCGAGAAAGGAATGTAAGGGAGAACAGCTCTTCCTTACCGTGGATGGTAAGATAGATATCAACGCCATGATACACGGACAGGATAACATCGCCGAAGCCCTTCAGAAACTTCCTATAAACATGATAGTTATAGGGTTGGTCGCGGCCAAGGCGGGGATAAATCCGGCTTCCATCATGGGCCAGCTCGCCTCCTCCTATTACAAGGATCATAACGGATACAACAAAAACTTCCTCGACGGTCAGAACATCCAACTGCCGGGTGATATAATCCGGAACATGCCCTGGGAGGAGCTGGGGGAGAAATCGAGGTTGAGGGTGAACGAAATTGAACCCATATCGGACGCTATCGTGGTGGAAGAGAAGGAATTACCTAAAGTCGAGGAAGGTCGTGGTAAGTTATTGGAGATGCTTCGTCGAGGTATGTCATCCACTGACTTGGCGGAGGAGAAGAAGGTGATCGAGGTAAACGAGATCACCAAGCGAAGGTACGCCAAGAGAGGAGATATGACGGAAGAGGAGAAGAAAGAAAGGTGGAGGGAGTACCGTCGCCAGCGTTACCACCTACAGAAGAAGAAAAAGGAGGGTGAAGGGAAGAAGGACGACGAGTCATAGATCTGTTATAACTGATTCACCCTTCTAATCAACATAAATTATCAGATAAAGAAAAAGAATCGGTTATAACAAGTTTAAACAAAAATAATTCGTATATTTACATATTGAAATGAAAGAGATCATGAAAAAGAAGATACTGATAAGAAAATCGGCGATATTCGGGGTGGAACTGAAATCTTCAATCCAAGCCAGAAAGTGGTGGCAAAAGAACGAACCTTGCAGGGTGCTCCTGTACGTTACCGGCTTGGATGAACCCGCTTCTTATTCCTTCACTAGCGATGAGAAAGGTGAGGCTTTCTACGAGGAGGTGAAGGTCTGGTTGAATGATGACAACTACCCGCAGATGGCTGACATAAACGGGATAATATCCGATATAATGCGTTGATATATAAAGATATTGTGTTTGCTTTTTAAATGCTGATTATTGTTTGAATTCATTCTGGGTGCCGGTATATCCGCGAGGAACGCACCATCAGTTTTCATTACTCATTTATTTATTTTTAGTTAAACAATCGTTGGAGGGGAGTGATCACTTTCCTCCATTTTTATTTCAAAAATAATCGATTTAGTTGGATAATTCATAAACATAGTGTATCTTTATGGTGTTGAGAATGATTGATAAACTTAAAAACAAGGAATTATGAAAGCGATAGTTAACGTGGTGATAATAATACTCATACTTCTATGGGTGGTGATGGTAACGATTTACGCTTGGGTGGTAGAATGCTTCAAGAAGAACCACCCCGTTTGCCCTAGATGCAAGAGCAGGAGAACGTACCGGATAAAGTGGATGGAAATGTTTCATTGCGAGGATTGTAACCTAAATTTCGACGGGGATGAGAAGCGTTAAGATCTGGACTGACGGTTCCGCTACCATAAAGGAGGACCGGAAAGGTGGCAGCGGGGTGTACATGAAATGGGATGACGGGTTGGAGGTCATGCTGTCGAAAGGTTGGAGATACACCAAGACAGGAAGGGCCGAAATCCACGCTTTCCTTCTAGCATTGAAATATCTCGACAATAAACCTACCTCGGCCACCTTTTACATGGATTCAGAGTACGTTATGAAGAGCGTTATCGAGTACATGCCCGCTTGGTTGGAGAATAATTGGATGGGTTCTGCCGGACCGGTAAAGAACAAGGATCTATGGCTTCAGGTTCTCAACGAGCTGGACCGAACTTCTGAAGTTTTGAAGACCTACGTTCACGTTAAAGGACATCAAGACAGGATGGATGACGAAACCGCTTTCGGTAACTCGGTTGCCGATTACCTCGCTAACTACAAAACCCAGGAAAAATGGGAGGATGATGTACCTGTCGGGGAAGGAAGGCGGTTAAGAGATTATTACATCTACTCACCCTCGCAAAGAGAGATCTATATAGGGAAGGTAAGACAGGGAGAGAGCGATATAATGGTAGGCGTTGTCATAAATGAAGGTATGGAAGAACTTGACATGTTGGTGAACACGGCTTCTATGAGCGAGGTTATCGACCCCTTCTACACCTATCGCGGGAGGAAAGGTCCGTCGAAGGAGATGTCGTATTACCTTCATTACCCGTCTCGTACCTATTTCGTGGATGAGAAGTACGTTGATTTTAAATCCGATAGCGAGGACGTGGTCGCGGTCGGACTCTGTCATGAAGGAACGGAGAGGGAATTGGAAGAGCTTCTATTGAAGGATCACCCGCCCCTTCACCGAACTTTCAAGAGCTATAAGTTGAGGGGAATCCAAGTATCTTAAAAAGAATTAATTTTAGAAGTGAAAACCGCTATTTTCACGGAAAATAACCGAAAATGTAACTCGTTGATAATGAAGATCAGAGTGTTGAAATTCCACCAAGGTTTTGTCTTTGAAAATGGAGCGGGTACGAAATGATTTTATATTTACCATAATAATTAAATGATATGAAAAGAATGATAAGATTTTTCTACGCGATATGCTTCTTGCCGGTGGTTTGTTTGAGCGTTTTGATCTGGATGGTATCCTATATCTGGAACGGCAAGGAATCGAACCTAGAACCTTTCGATGTCTCAAATATGATCCGTGATTATCCGGGAAAGGAATAGTTTTCAGATTTTTACCCAAACTTTTCTCCGATTCCTGTTGTACATTGATAAACTTTGTGTATCTTTACAGTGTTGAAAATGATGTATAACTAAAAACAATAAGAGATATGAAAGCACAAATTGAAAACAGAATCGAGAACGCAACGTTAGAAGGAATGGAAGCATTGGTTAGCTTGTTGAATGATATTCAGGATTGCAGGGATAAAAAAGAATTAATAAAGAAATTCTCTTCCGAGAATGAGGATGCGACTTGGTACGCCGGTTTTTTCAGAATAGGATTCGGTTCCAACCATATGTGGGTGAAAAAAATCGTGAACGGAGAGATATCCGATAAGAGATTGATCCTCGTTGAATTTTAAAATTTTTCCATGTATTAAACAAACTTTGAAAGCTATTATATATTATAATATATAATAGCTTTCACCTAAAAAGAAAAAGTTATGGATAACGAGAAAAAAGTAGGTGAGAAGTTCCTGTACGGCAGGAAAAGATTGCATCTGGTGGTTCTGGAAAAGGAAGGGTGCAAGGAATGTTTCCTCAAGGATGGATCCTACTCCGATTGCTGTAAGGCGATGAAACATATAGGTCCGTGTGAGGCGAACGTGAGAAAAGATAGAAAGGGAGTTATTTTTAAACTGCTGGAGGAATGACGGAGAGCGTATCATTATCGGAAAGGACTGAGCTCCTCTACCTGAGGGAAAGGGTGAGAGAACTGGAAGCGGACAATTTCATGTTGGAAGAGAGGGTAAGGGAAATGACGCGTCAAATATCGTTTTTAACGCAGGAAGAAGTAGATTATAACGATTTACACGGGGATGGGGGAGAAAACGAGAATACACAGCTCTATCACATGCTAAAAAGAGAATTTGACGGTAAGGTGTTTCTCGCGATAGAGGAGGAAGGGAGGATCAGAATCCCGGAAACGGGTGAGGAAATCAGGGGTATAAACCTTCTGGAAGGTTACGGGTACGAAATTTTAAGATGAAAGACGTGGATAATTGATAAACAAGGTGTATCTTTATCGTGTTGAAAATAAAGAATTAATTAAAAACAAGGGATTATGAAAACGAAAATATTCATGGCTTTCGCCTCATTTTTCACCTCCGCTCAATGCATCAGGCCGATGTTCTACGAGGAACCTAATTACGATCTATGGTGGATGGCGATAGTGTTCTTCTTGCTTGGAGTTGGATTATGGGTGAACAGGAAAACTAAATTATAAAACAAGAAATATGGAAAAGAGAAATAACGTGATGTTCATCCAGGTGGGAGGGTTGAGAGTTAGAGTGTCCTCGATCCTCTCCTACCAGATGGAAGAATATAAACACATGGAAAATCCTTCTTTGAGGTTCGCCATAAAAGTGGTAACTTCACGGTCCTCTTTCACGGTGAAGGTTGGGAGCGAGGACGAGGGGTTGAGGATCCTGGAAGAGTTAGATAACGTTTTGGTGTTAAACAGATAAAAATTAGGAACGATGAAATTGAAAGAATTCGTGGATAAGGGAGGGGTCGTAACCCTCAACAGCGCGGGAGATTTACAGGAGGTGGTACGGTACGCGGAGAAGGTTGGCTACCCGGTGGCAAAACAGTACACGTGCAGTGGTAATTACCCGTTTTTCTTCCGGGTACAGGACGGGGTGGTGCTGACGAAGGAAGGGGTGAAGGATAACGGGTTGATCATATCAACCGGGGAGTTCTCCTCTAACGTGGAAATGATACTTCAAGAGGTGAAGGAGAATAAAGGGGAGGTCGTATATGTGAAATGCAATGGCGATAGCGAGATGAAATTCTGCTACGATTATTTCACGAAGACAACCGGTCAGAAAGGGTGGTCGGGCGGTTACATGACGCCCATGCCTTATTTCAACCTTCAGAACGGATACCCGTACCCTTCTTATTGCCTCGAAAAAGGATCCAAGGTGATATCGTTCGAAGACTTTCAACGTACCTTCCAACCAGCCTCTAATAAGAAGAACCTGGTAATGGTACTGGACAAGATTGACAGCATCATGAAAGGAATGTACGAGTTGAAGAAAATGATCGAGAAAGGGGCTCGATAGATGAACATAAACCAATTTAAATTTTTAAAACATGAAAAGAGAAGAGCTAGAACAGTTAAAGGCGCACATCGAGAGTAACGCTAACTTCATTAACCTCGGGTACGAGTTCGCCAAGAACATGATCATAGATCAGGTACTGGAGGAGAAGAGAAACCAGATGCAGAATCAGTACGATTTCTCCCGTTTCAAGGACGTGATCGTTAACAGCGTGTTGCAACAGGAACTGAAACGTAACCCGCTCGAGGAAGAGGTGAAGGAAAGTCCCTCCATCAAACCGGCTGACAAAGATGCTAAAGAAGGAACCGCTAAATAAAGAAGGGGAGGATAGATCATGTATTACGAAGTTAAGATCAAGTACCCGGAAGTGAACGAGGTTGGTGAGGTGAAGGATGTTAACCGTTCCTTCCTCATCGACGCCATGAGCTTCACGGAAGCGGAAACGAGGATGGTGGAACTGGCCCGGGAGAGGGATTTCAAGGATCTCACCATCAAAGCCATCACCTATTCCCGGATCAACAAGGTGATAAACGAGGTGGAGGGCGATGACGATAAGTTCTTCAACGTCACCGTCACTTACGTGGAGGAAACGGATGAGGGTAAGAAGAAGAATTACCATCTCTATTACCTGGTGAGGGCGAGCGTGCCGGAAGAAACGATTCCTTTCATCGAACAGGACTGGGCGGGTTCAACCATCGAATGGAAGATCACGCAGATCAAGGAATCACCTATCGTGGAGGTGGTGAACCACGAGTAAGGAGAAAAACCACTATTCTTTTTTTGATTCATAATTACATTTGGTAGAGGGTTGGGACGATCCCGCCCTCTATTTTATTCTTTTATCTTTGTAAAATGATAAATAAAGTGTATATTTACATCGACAATGTTTGGTTTATAAAATGTGTTAGATCTGTGACCCGTCGAGATGATGGCTAGCGAGAAAGGGAGGAGAAATCCTCCTTTTTATTTTGATGATAAACAATATATCCGTATATTTACATCGTGTAAAGAACAATTAACTCAGTCCAGGCGTGGCGGGTTCGGTCCTTTATTTTATTTTTCACGCTAATAACACATCTCCGCGTACTTTTTAATTCTTCACCCGCCACGCCATTCTTTTTCACCTTCATTTTGATAATCAATCATTTTTCATTACCTTTCCATCGAAAATGTAAAAAGAAACATCATGGAATCTAACGAATTAAGAAACTTGATCGAGGAAGTACTTGGTGAACTCGCCACCCTTCCATCTTACCCCGCCATAAACCGGAAGGAGGCGGTGGAGTTGTTGATGGGTACGTGCGCCCAGGAGAGCCACCTCGGAAAGTATCGAAAACAGATAGGGGGCGGCCCGGCTCTCGGTATTTACCAGATGGAACCGGCCACTTTCGGTGACATAGTGAAGAATTACCTCTCTTCCAAGCCTATTTTGAAGGAGAAGATAATGGAGGTGAGCGGGGTGAAGGAACTTAACTCGAAAGATCTTGTTAACAACGATCGCCTGGCGACCTGCATGGCAAGGGTTCATTATCTAAGGGTGAAAGAGGGGATCCCCGCCAGCTTGGAAGGTCAGGCCCGTTATTGGAAGAAATACTACAACACACCGCTTGGTGCGGGTACTGAACAGGAATACATGTCTAATTACAAAAAACTAGTGATATGAAATATTTAATCGATTTTCTGAAAAGTGAAGGTTTTCTCTGTCTTTTGATCACCTTCCTCGTTTGCGCTTTTCTAGGTGCCTGGACCGGCCTTGTCGCCACCCTTATCATGTGGATCTGTAACATGGGGTACACCGCCCGTTTCTCCCTCTATAACGCCATAGGGTTCGGGTGCGGGTACGCTTTATCCTTGTTTCAAAAATTAATCTAAAACTTTGAACAGCATGAAAAGATACGATATATCAACCCCGCGTTCGGGGAACGTTTCAGGATTAAGCGGTGGTATTCACTCCTTCGCCGTTTCATTCATGGTGAAGAAGAGCGGGACCGTTAAGGCGAGCGATCTCGGTTTACCTTTCTTCTACATCGCACCGCTACAGGAAGGAGAGGTGACGATAACGCCTCTAAACAACAACGAGAAAGTGACGCTACCGGCAGATTTCATGAAGAACAACGTTGGAGGGTTCTTACCCATCCAGGTGAAAGAGATAACATCGGCTAACGATATAATCATAGGGTTATGACATCGATAGGATTGGGGTTCGGTATAGGTCTTCAAGGTAGAGGGCCGGTTGGAGGTAAAGAACCGGATCAACAGGTTCTCCTCTTGGAGGATTCCTCGGATTTCCTACTTGAAAACGATGAAGTTATATTACTTGAAATTCAAAACGAATAAAGAAAATGGCAGGAAAGAAAATATCAGAGCTACAGGCTCTAACCAAGATAACGGGTCAGGAGATGATCCCGGTGGCGAGGGACGGTCAGAACTATTCCGTTCTCTCTTCCCTTCTTCAAAGCGGGAATGACACCAAGTTGAACGATTACATCAGCGACGTTACCGCTCTATTCGGTAAGATGGTTTATCGAGACGGGATTGGAACTGATTTAGCGAACCCGATAGTTGGTGGTTATATTCGCTTAGATGACGGTGTCCTCGTTCAAACCGATGATTCTTATTCGTATCAATACGTTGATGTTGACAGCACGAAATGTTATTATCTTCAAAATTTAATATCAGGGTCTATCGTTTCCATGTTGGCCTTATATAACAAGGATGGTGCATTGATTAAATCTTATCGAAATAAAATTAATGGCTACTTCGTGTTTAAAGGGGTTTCGAAAATTGGCTTGTCTGGAACGACAAGTTCAATTCAACAAATTTTTACCATCCAATCCTTTGGCATCTCTGATATAAACACCGTTATAAACTCCCGGCAGGGAAATCGTGCCTTGTACGTTGCCGCAGGGGCTGTCTACAACGAGCAAACCGGGTTCTACGAGCTGAACGGGTTGACAGATATCACAGAAGAGCAGATGAGAGAGATTTATGTAAAAACAAACGAAATGGATAAGTATAGTGATTTAACATCTTCGTATCCTGGTGCAAAAATTAGAGCTAACTTGGGGTTCTATGAAAATACTTATCGATTTCAAAAATCGATAAGTATTTTTGATGCGTTTCGTGGTAGTCAATTTGAAGTTTTAAAACTTGGTGCTAACTCTTTAAATTATCGGACGCCGGTGTCGAATGTTAATTCAGCCTTTACGAGTTGTCGTAAACTTACAAAGATTATAGGGGTGTTAGATTTTTCGAATATAACATCCAACGTGAATTATACATTTGGATCGTGCGAAAAATTAAATAGCGTGTTTATAAAGAATTTAAAGATATCAATTCCATTTTCTGATTCACCTCTTCTCAGCCTTGAATCCTTGCAATATTTGATCACCAACGCGGCTAACACCTCGACTATCACGGTAACCGTTCACGCTGACGTTTACGCCAAGATTCAAGATGAAACGCAAACCGAGTGGCACGCGTTGATAACGTCAGCACAAGAGAAACAGATAACATTCGCAACCGCTTAATAATAGAAATCATGATACAGGTTACAGGTAAAGAAGTTTACAGCGATTCCGACAAGTTCGTTCACCGCCTTGGAACGGAATCTTATTTTAAGAGATCGATGATATTACCCGGCGATGACGCCTCCAAGTTCGAGGAGGTCGATTCGGTACCCGAAATGGAGGAGAGTAACATACCGGTTCAGGAACAGATCTTGAAAGCGCAAAAATTGATTATGAAAACGCAGGTTGATGTTCAGAATAGCACGGCTCTTGAGATTCCCGATCTATTTCCCAGTTTCGTGGACATGATAGGGGAGGCGGTGAAGAAAGGGAATATCCTTAAATATATGGGGAAACTTTATAGAGTGAGACAGGATCACACGGTTCTCGCCATCTACACGCCCGGTATCGAGACAGCCTCCCTTTACGAGGTGATAGATAAAGAGCATGATGGTACGATCAATGACCCCATTCCCTACACCCCACCGATGGAAATTTTCAACAGCAAGTACTATACCCAAAATAGCGTGTTGTATAGATGCACGAGAGATTCAGGTCAAGCCCTAACTCATAATCTCGCTGACTTGGTTGGTATTTACGTGGAAGTGGTTGAACGCTAAAAGGAAGAATCATGAAAATCTATTACAATTCCAGGCTGGCCAAAATGCTGACCTTCCTCCCCCATTTCTCCACCATGATGTTTTTCGGGTGCGTGCTAACGGAAGGTAAATGGTTGAGCAAGAAAACGATAGCTCACGAGGGATGTCACGCCCTCCAGTACCGCGATGTGACGAAAGTGGGTGTACCCTTATCGGTTATCCTCTTTTTCGTTACCGTATCGTACATCGATATCGCCTGGTGGATGCTACTGTACACCCTGATAGGACCCCTTCTCTATTACATCATTTACGTCCTTGAATGGCTCGTTTTGCTGTTCGTTATGGGACCTCGCGGTGCTTACCGTAACATAGGTTTCGAGAGGCAGGCTAGATGGGTGGCGTCAACCTGGAACAAGCCGGAAGGGGAGGGAAACAGGTACAAGTTTCTCGGTTGGTGGGGTAAGATGAGATAAAACGGTTGCTTTTTCGTTTCATTGTTTTAGTTGTTTGTTTTACCGGGATTTGACGGGTTCATCTCCCGGTTTTTCATCTTCAGGTGCCAGGATAGAAGGTCGTTATCATTTATCCAGATGTTGAAGGTGGATGTTCTCACCATCTCCCCTTTCTCGTTCATCATCTTGATGAAGAGAGATCCTGTGAAGGAAACGGTTTCAACTCCAACGAATTTGACGCGTTTTAGGGCTCGATTACTCGAGGTTACGTGGAAGGATGGACAAACCCGTTCGATTTCTTTTATTCTCTCGTTTAAACAAGTCTTTAACGCCTCTTTCACCTCTTCTGAAGGTCTGAAAAGGGTTCCTCTCCTGGTGAAACGACATCGAGCCGCTATCTCACCCATCTTCTCTTGAAATTTTTTATCGTTCATATCAGTAAATTTGTGCGGGTTCATCTTTCAGTTCAACGCTCAATAGTTCATGTAGGAACTTCCTTCCCTTTTCCGTCCATACCGTTATGGTCTTGCTCCAGGTACCACCGCTGTTGTTCTCGCCGGTGGAGGTACGGGTCTTGGTGTACCCTTTATCACAGTAAGGTGCGGTCAGCATCCATGAACCGGACTGCGAGAACATCACCTTCATATTTTTCAATTTTTGATGCAGCGTGACGGCCGATCTCATACCTAGCTCCTTGGCGATCTGGGTGGTGGTGTAAGTGGTTGGAGCGTTCAACGTTGATTTCACGTATTTCACGTCCGGTGCCTGCTCGATCAGCTTACCCATCATGTTATGGTTCTCCCTCGTTTTCTCCTCTATCGTCGTTCGCTGGCGTTCGTTCTCCGTTTCGAGTTGTTTCAACCTTTCCTCCCTTCTTTTTAACGTTTCCTGTGCCACCAACAAGGCTCTCGCCATGATCTCTTCCGGTGATTCATCATCTCTCGCCACCATGTAACCACCTGTTTTGCGAATGGAGGGGAGGACTTCACTGGTAACCCATTTTCTAAAAGGTTTTACTCTTGGTGATGAACTTTGCAATATTACATCATAGAAACCGGACTCCGTAATAAAATTTGTTATAGCGTTTCCGACTATACCCTCAGTAGAATTGAGGGCGTGTAAATCAATGAGTTGGACATCTTCCTTATCTAATCGTCTTTTTACTTCAGTTGGGTTAACAAGATTAACAACTTTACAAACGTCAGATAAACAGAATAGTGGTTCTCCATTTGATTCAATCACTCTTACTTCACCGAATTGGTCGTTCTTGAATAATTTAATTTCATTCTTCATATTTTCTTATTTTAAAATTAGCGGCATAGAAATAGCGGTTACCGTGTCGCGTTTGCTAAACGAATCATAACATGATGAAAAGTACCGGTATGACTCTCGCGACGGGTAACCGCCTATGTTCATGAAAGAAGTTTCTTTATGGACCGTGCACTTTCATCATTATATTAAATTCGTTTAGCGTGGTAAAGGTAAAAACAATTTTTGAATAAACAAAATTTATCATCACTATTTCAAGTTAAATTCGTAATCCGTTTATTCCAATAACCTTATCTTTTTGGATAAGGCCTTCCTAGGTTTAACTTAGGGGCCTTCGGAACGATTTGTTACGGTGGTTCATTATTAATAAGTTATCAAACTAAAATTTTGTGGTTTGGGTTTTCAGGATTTTGCCGGAAAACTTGATAATCAATCAGTTAGACGGTGGGTATTTTGGCGCACCATCTGATAACCAACATTTTAATAAAGGGGGTTGTTTTAACCCACCCCCTTACTCTTCCCATTCAATTGGAATCGTTGCGATGTAATCTTTTGAATCACCAATGTTATTTTTCGCCTCTTCCTCGGTCGCGTATGGTTTTAAACCACCGAAACATCTACAGGGACTATCGGGGTAATCCCTGTACACGTTCACCCACATTTTTCTTTTCTTACATTTCATTAGTAGATCGTATTCATGAGGCATTGTTGCCATTCGTACCTCACCGTTTAAATCATGGATACATAACAGTTCTTTACCGTTGCATTCATGTAACGCTACAATGGGATCACAACCTTTTCTGTCAAAACAAATTATTCTTACATTATTACCCAGCCGGTTACACAGATTTACCTTGTTTCGCTTTTTCAATATCAAATTTCATCTCTTTTATTTTTATTGTTTATAATTGTTATCTTGATCAACCACGTCAAACACCCTCGCCAGAAAATCCAGTCCTCTCTGGGTTACCAGGACTTTCAGAACGGTGAACCCGTCGTAATAGGAACGATCTATCCATTTCTCCTTCATCACGAAGTAACCTCGATCCACGTATTCCTGTTTGGGTTCATTGCGGCTGACGAAGAAGATACCTCTATCTCTCAGTTCTTGAAAAAGGGTGTTTCTACCGAAAGGTAGTTGGAGCAACTTGGCGGCTTGACCTATATCAACAAGCTCGTCGGAATCCATCACTTTCTCCATGAATTGGGCTTTAGGTTTCAGGATCTTGTTCTCCTCTTCCAGCTTCATTCTCGCCTCCCTTTCCTCTTTTAATTTCTTCGCTAAACCTATAACGAGATCGGGGTTCAATATGATTTCCTCCAGTTTTTCTGGTGTTGCCGTCATGCCGTATTTTAATAATTCCTTCATTCTATCATTACACCAAATAGCGAAGACGGGTGACAACCATCTGGCGAATTCCATCGCCACATCTTCGTGCATCCATGTACATCCACCACCGGTGGTTCCACCACTTTGTGATTGAATAAGAGCGGTATCCGATTTTCGGATAGCGGTTAATGTTGAAATAAATTCCTTTGTTGAAGGTAATTCTAACCATTTCGCGGGTCGTTTTCCGAAAGGTTTCGCCATTTCGGTGGCGTTAACCATTAACCCGTTCTCATCACTCGCGAAAGTGATATCAGTCCCGTTATAATTAAAAACTTTGTTTTCCATGTTTATAATTGTTATAATCGATTTATTTTTCTTTCTTGAGCAAGTATATTGAAGTGTAGTTTTCTTTCGGTCCACCCTCTTCCATCGCCTTTAAAAGCTTGCTCAAAGCCAGTTTTCCATCCTTGTCATCGATAACGAGAACGTCTTTTTTCGTCACGTAATAGTTACAGGTATCAACCGACGTGTTACCGTGAGTTTCATTGTTGAAGATGAACTTACCTTTCCCGTTAAACACGCCGACTTCCACCCATTTATCATTATTCCATTTAAAATCGGTGGTTAGAACCGCCTTCCATTCCCCTCGCGGGATACTGATCAATTTTAGTGTGGCTGATATCGCCGATTCTTTGTAAGTGAACATGCTATCTCGATTGTTCACGTCGTACCCTCCTATATAGAGGTGCTGGTAGGATCCTTCCTCGACCTTGTATTTACCTTTGTATTCGTACCATTCATCGTACAAGCTTGAAATCATGAACGTTGAAGAGATGATGGTTAATGCCGCGATGAATATCCAAATTAACATTTTCATATCTTTCATTTTTAGAAGTTCGTTATTTTATTCTTTTATTTTTCTTCAACCCGTAAATGGCAACGTATTTTTCATCGTTTTCCGTTTTGGCGTTTATTCTCAACCATCTCGTTAAGGATAGGACGCCTTTCTTATCCTCTATTATCACGCTCCCGTTTCTAAGTATCTCGTAATAGCAAGTGTCAGTTTGAGTTACCCACGTTCTTGGGTTCATGAATTCGCCTATGAAATGACCTTTCCCGTCAAGAACACCCGATTCAAGATAAGTGAGACCGAAAACGGCCAGCTCGGTTGTTAAACTTGCTCTTTGGGTTCCGTCAGGTAGGGTGTTTACCCTTAAATACCCGGTCCAAACCCCTTCATCGAAAATGAAGGAATTATCACTATCACCTGGCAAGCATTTACCCACCAAGGTAATATCGTACCTACCTTCACTTAATTTTGAATTGTCACATGCAGCCAGTAACATCACGGCTAAAAATACTAATAAAAGGTTGATTGTTTTCATAATTCTCTTGTTTTAAATATTAATAATTTTGTTCTATTTCAACACTGTAAAGATACACGTTGTTTATCTATTACCCAAATATTTTCGGAGAAAATTTGATAGATAAGATCTATCGAGTTAAATTGGATGTAACGGCAAAACATCCTTCGCATTGGTTACGAGGATGTTCATAGTATCAAGGTTTTTCACCTTTTTGTGATAAACTCTCATAATCAATATGTTCATATTACTTTTCTTCACCATCATCTTTCCTTCTTCTTTTCCTTTTAGGGCATAGCACGTCCTGGATCTCGTCTATCTCTTTCTTGATCTTTTTGGCTTGGAGCGATAGAGTCTCTGCCTGTGTATTTAACACCGCCATCTCCTTTTTTATTTTATTATACGCTTCTCTCAAACGAACAGTTTCCGGGTCTTTTTCGATCGCGGTCGCTTCAAGGGCGACATCACGAACCATTTCAATTAAATTTTTGTACTGCCTGATTTTCTTCCCTAATTTTTCCTGTAATTTTAATTTTTCATCATCTTGCAAAGTGTTCATAATCTAATAATTTATCGGTTACATATAATATATTCGTTCTGTTTGTCGACTTGATATTGATCAAACCTTTATTGCATAATTTGTTGATATTTATTCTCATTGAACTTCTACTAACCATCCCTAGCTTTCCAGCTATTGTCTCATTCGCCCAATTAAATTCTTTCCTGTCATAGAAATAGGATACAATTAACGCGATGATATATAACTGGGTGAAGTTTAATTTATGGACCTTGTTCAGAGAGAATAACCAAATTGGAAATGATAAATAGGTTTCATTGTTTTCGGCGATAAGCGTTTTTCTTAGCAGCCATTTATCGTTTTCCATTTGAAATTTCCTTAATTCATTATCCCAGAAAAGAATATCGTTATATTTTTTAACTAAAATCCTTAATTGTGAATATGAATATATAGACAATTCGGTATATTGAAGTAGGAAATCATATTTACTTTTTACTTTTATCCCGGTTTGAAGTGTAAAGATGGATGATATAAAGAACTCGCCTTCGAGCGTCAACCCTAATTTTGAATAGTCATAATTATAAACAAGAATACATTTTCCTTTTTTCATAAAATTATTAATTAATTCTAATTATTTTGAAAATGATAGCTCCTGGCAATTAGAAAGGATAATAATTTAAAAACCTATAAAACCCAGAAACTACCATCCTCACCCGTAAAGATACGGCGAAGTTTCGAAACAAACAACAAATACACAAAGTTTATTTGGCAGATCGTCTCAAAAAAGTCACCGCAGCAGTCCCAAAAATGACCGAGCAAAAGGTCGTACATATAAAATATGGGTAAAAATGACCGAGCAAAACAAGAAATTTAGAGTTGGGTAAAAATGATCCCACAAAGTATTGTACATGTAAATGTTGGGTAAAAATGATCCCACAAACTACAAGAAAATTGGGTAAAAATGATCCCACAAGTTGGGTAAAAATGATCCCCAATAAAGATAATATCGGTATTTATAAAGATATTCGGATATTCAATAAATTGAATATCCTATTTAAACGAAGTAAAGATATTCACGGATTCGACATGTTCGAACCCGGTTCCGGATGAACCCGTTCCGGGTGATTTCATCACCCTAAAACGGATCCCCTCGGCATAGGGGTGGGGTGGTCACCCTTCAGGTGGACTCACCCGCACCCTGACACCTCACGGTCTGGGAAAATTAGAGGGATAAGGAAGGGGGAGGGAATAAAAATTAGAACCTCCTAATTAAAGGATGAAATAAGAGGACCTGTAATTAAAAATCAAAAAGGGTGGGGTGGTCACGAGTCTGAAAATTCTTTAAAAAGTCTTACGAAAAATTTTAAGGGTCAAAACTCCGTTTTCGGTACTGATATAATCAGATCTCGAATTTTTGAGTTATAGAAAATAATCCGTATCTTTATCACGATTATATTACCCTTCAAGAGAAACGGGGTGTTGGTTAGAATAAAAAGAGAGAATATGATACTTTATAAATTTTTGAACGCTGATAAAACGGCGACCGCCAAATACGTGACGGATTTCTTTTATGATGTGAACGAGAAAAAATCGTTGAAACAATTCTACGTTACGGAACTGAGGGAGGTATCTTCCGAGATCGTTAAAGCGGGTATCAACATCGAGATTGGCATGTACCATGAAGCCCAGCTAATCGCCATGGCGAAGAAAGCCGGTTTAACGCTGGAGAAGTGGTCTGATAACACTTTCGTTGAAACGTTAGTAGTTATCCCCACCCAGAAGAATATGACTTTCACATCGCCCACAGGTAACATCAAACAGGGAGCCGCTCTGAACTTCGCTTGGACGGCGGTTGTTAACGCCAAGTTCTACGAGGTGTTCGTTTACCCGGATGGTACAGCGTGTGATTTCTCAAAACCCACCTTCACTGTTACGGCAGGTCCTATCGCTTCCACCAATACGTACCCTCTAGGAAAGATCAATTACGTGGTACTGGTTCACCTGGAGAACGGGAACGTGGAGAAGAGTCAAATTGCCTCGTTCACTTCAACGGCAGCCTAACAAAAATATCGGACCCGGATTGATTCCGGGTTCATCTTTCATTAAACAATAAAACGAGATGAGTAGAAAGGTAAGAAATAACAATTCAGCGAGGGAACAATCCGCGGATTACGACAAGGTGATAAAGAGTATTGCCTCCATGTCATTCTCGGAGCTCAACTCGCTAGGCGAGGCTATCCCTACCATCTTGAACTCGAAATTACAGGCTTCCCTCGCATCGGATGATGTTGAGAAAGCGATAGAGGCCGGGTTGTACGTGGAGAAACAGCGGATCAGATCGACCGAGCAGAACAAATCCATCTTCTTCTTACCCGATAGCATCGCCTATTCGGGGAGGGGGTACAAGGAAACGCTGAGCAGGATATCGTTCCAGACCCTTCAGAGGATGGGTAATCTCTATTGCGTGAAGAACGTGATATCAACCCGGATCGAGCAGGTAACCCGTTTCCTGAAATTCTCTAACGACGAGCAGAAGGAAGGATTCACCATTCGAAAGAAGAAATCGTTGTTCGATTCGGGCGAGGACCGGGGGAAGATGACTAAAAGTGAGAGAAAAAGAGTGGAGAGAATCGTTGAATTTCTGGAAAAAGGGGGTGAGACGGATAAATGGGAGATGTCTGATTCTTTCGTTACCTTCGTTAGAAAGATCATGCAGGATTCCCTCTCTATCGATCAGCTCGCTTTCGAGATAACCAGAACGCGAGGTCAGGAGCTTCATCAATTCAAGGCGATAGACGGGAGCATGATACGGTTCCTCGATACCATCGACTCTAATTACGCTTCACAGTTTGAGAGGTACAGGTACAAGGGCTACCTTCCGAAATACTGTCAAGTTTTCGACCAGCAAATCGTTTTTAACAAGCAGCTCGGAACTTACGTGATGTACTATCCGTGGGAGCTGGGGTTCGGCGTTCGAAATGTCGGAACTGATATATGGCAGAACGGGTACGGGAGAAGCGAGCTCGAATCTTTGATAGAGATAATCACCTACATCCTCAACGGGGTTCAGTATAACGGTAACTTCTTCAAGAACGGGTCAAATCCGAAAGGGTTCGTGAATATAAAGAACATGAACACGAACTCGACGGCTTTAAACGATTTCAAGCAGAAGTGGAGACAGATGCTTACGGGTACTGAAAATGCCTGGAAATTGCCCGTTTTCTCTGGATTGGACGTGGAGTGGATTCCGATTGGGGCAAATAACAAGGACATGGAGTTCGATAACTGGACCAAGTTCCTGATAGTTCTTCTATGCTCTGTTTACCGGATAGATCCGAGCGAGCTTGGATTTCAATTCAGGGAAGCGGCTAACGTGTTCGGACAGGACGGACAGAAAGCGAGGTTGGATCACAGTCGCCAGAAAGGCTTGTACCCACTTCTAATATTCCTTCAAGATATCATTAACAAGTTCATCGTGTCCGAGCTGGACGAGGAGATGGAGTTCGCGTTTACCGGGATAGAGGTCGAGGACGAGGAGAAACAGGTCAAGCTCGACGCCGATAAACTTTCAGCCGGTATGGTATCCATGCAAGACATGTTTCGGAAATACTCGGGCAGGGAGTTCGACGAGAACAAGGATATAATCCTCAACCAGGTGTATCAAACCCAGAAGCAGATGTCGATGTACGGTGGAGAGGGGATGAACCAGGTGGTTGACGAGCAAACGGGGGAACCGGGTGCGGGTGTTCCGAATCCTTTCGAGGAGGTGGAGAGAAGCATGGCGTCTAACCCGATTTTCGAGAAGGCTTGCGAGTTCATAGATAAAAGTTTCAGCGATGACAACGAGGGATAGAAATTACAAGGGGTTGATCATCGTGCTGGCGTTCTTGCTGGCGGCGTTGTTCATATACGTTAACCGACCGGACGTGATCGATGACAAGAAGGAGAAAGATGAGAGAGACAAGAAAGTTATCGATTCGCTAGGTAAGGTTAACGACGAGCTACTGAAACTTATCGAGGAGCAGAGAAGGAGAGAGGGAGATGCTCGCGAGAGATTCAGGAAGGAAACCGAGAAAATGAAGAAAGAGTATGATAAGAAAATTCGCGATCTCAGCGATCTTAGCTCTGACGAGCATGTTCGCTTTCTCTCAAGAGAGTTATCCGAGAAAGATTAGGTTGGATGGGGATACTTGCGTGGTGATATCGATACCGCAACTAAAAATGATAAATTCACGGTTGCTGGAGAGAAGGTATTTGAAAGTCGCCATCGATAGTTTGAGTGTTTACGCTTCTAATCTGAACTCCTTTATCGGGGTGAAGAACGGGCAGATTGATAGTATCGCGAAATTAGCTTCGAATTATCGGTTTAAACTGCAAAACGAGATGATTCTGAACTCTAAATACAGAGAAGAAAATATCGAGCTTAAAACAAATATAAAACGGAAAAAACGAAATTTTTGGATCGCGATTGGTTTAGGATTTTTTACCGGTTTTTTACTGGCGAGATAGTTGGAAAGAATAAACAAAGTTTATATTTTTAGATCAGAAAAATAAAATAAAATTGTTATGGGTTTTATAGAAGAACAAATACAGAAAAATATAGCGAATAGAGTTGCTATCGAAAAAGCGATGGGCAGGGAGTTTACTGAGTCTGATTGCTTGGATTTATTAGAGAAAGCCGGTAAAGCCGCCCAAATGGGTGAGGTTCGTACTTGGAACGGAAAAGAGTATATCAAAACGCCGAAGGGTTGGAGACCGAAACCAAAGGGCTTCAAGGACGGGTCGGGTAAAAAAGAGGAACAAAAAAAAGATTCAAAAGATTTATCCAAGAAAAGGGATAATCTATTATATAATATAGGTGAGATCGATCGGATGGAAAGAGAGATGGAGAACCTTGAGAATTTGATGTGGGACGATGATTACACGGATGATGATGAATTTGAAGCTGAGCAGGAATGGGGCGATGAATACGATCAGCTAGCCGAGGATCTTGAAAAACTTCAGCGGAAAACGAAAAAGGAGATCAGATCATTCATGAAGGAATCGAATCCAAGCTGGAAACCCACTAAAAACGCCGATCTTTCTGATTTAATCAGTGAGTTTAAAAAAGAACACGGATCGAAAGATAAAGGTAATCTTCCGTCTGATGCGAAGAAAGTGATGAACGCGCTCGCAGGCGTGAATCTAAAATATAAAGATCCGAATTTGGTTCAGGTTGAGGCAACGCCGAAAGGAAATTGGGCGGTTTATTACGATGGAAAGTATACAGGGACAACAATTAATGGAGTCGTATTGTCGGATGCTACTGTTGAAAAACTTGGATGGGAGTATCATAATATAGATTAGTTGAATTGCATTAAAAGTGTTTATTATGGAAAATCTTGATATAAAAGCTCTTGAAGTGATCGAAAAATCACGGGGAGCGCAAATAGGTGAAGTAAGAACGTGGGGAGGTAAGGAATATATTAAGACGCCAAAAGGATGGCGTCTTAAACCTAAAGGCTACAAGGAAGGCGAGAAGAAGCAAGAGCTTACTGAAGCTGGAAATCCAGTTGGAAAACTTGAATCCGTAACCCCTAAAAAAGTAACAGATCAGTTAAAGGTTGGTGATCGCGTCATGTATAACGGAAAGGAAATGACTCTTACCCGTATCAGCAAGGACGGACGCTTTCAGAACGGTATCGAGATGAAGTTCGTGAACGAAGGCGATTCAACACCAACCGGTAGTAAAACTTTGCAGGGAAACATGATGTACGCTAAACCGGTGAAGGAAAAGGGATCTGAAACCGCTTCATCCCGGAAAAAGGAGATCGGGGTGGAAAGTAAGCTGAAAGAACTGGCGAAGTTGAAGGAGGAGAGAACTTCCTTCGAGACCGAGATGGAGAGAGCTTTCGATGAGAATGATAAGAATAAGTATAACGAGGCCCTGTCGAATTATAAATCTCACGGAACCAAGATCAATAACCTGATGGAGGCCATCTCGAAATATATGAACGAGAACTATCGCTCGTGGATGTGGGATTACGAAGGTGGGATTACGGTTGAGTCTAAAAAAGAACACGGATCGAAAGATAAAGGTAATCTTCCGTCTGATGCGAATAAATTGGAGGGTGGCGAGAAGGAAATTGAACTTTTTGATAAAGACGGGGATCAATTAAATGTTCGTGTTTACAAAGATGGCGGGGTGAAAGTTGAAGGTTTGAATGTTCGAAAAGATTTTGATAACATAACCGAGGCGTGGAATTTTTTAGTGAAGAATGGGTATACCCGATCAGAAGAATAGGAATTTCCTTAAAACGGGAAAATTAAAATAACTATGGATAAGAAAGTGTCCGGCATAGATATCAAGACCGTTAAACCGGTCGTGAAAAAAGAAAGGGTGGGGGTTAAAGACCCCGTCCGCTTTCCTGATGTCATAAACGGGTACGAGAACGAGAGCAAGAGGATATTCAACGAGGAACTGAACCTCCTATTCGCTGACGTGGTGAAGAAGATGGTAAGCGTGATTAAAAACAAGGATAAGTAAGATCATGTTATTCAACAACGAGCAGATACAGGATATACTTGAACTGGTTGATTTCAGGTTCGCCGACTTGGTTTGGAAGATATTCGGACCATCCCATCTAACCTCGCAGGACAAGGAGAAGTTGAGGGAGTTCGGTGTGAATCCTTCGTCTCTCGTTAAAAAAATACCACCTTACTGGGCTAACTGGATGTTCGGTCTCCTATCGGGAAAACTGAGTGATTATCAAACGAGGCAAATAACGTACAAGGATCTACTCGATTACCTCGCGAGGCGCCAGTACGAAACACCCTCTAAAAGAGAGATAGAATCCTACGAGGTGGCTTGTAATCGTACCTACGGTTACCTGAAAGGGTTGGGAGATAAGATGAAGAAGGATATATCGAGTTACATCTCGGACGCCGAGCTTCAAACGAGGATGGAACAGGGGCGGGTTATAAAAGAGGGTATGAAGAGGGGTATCCTCGAGAGGGAAACCACGAAGCTCATAGCTTCGAAGATAAGCAATCAGCTAGATGATTGGTCAAGAGACTGGAACAGGATTGTCGAGACTGAGTATCAAGGTGTTTTCAACATGGGAAGGGTACAATCCTACATGAGGGAAGGGGATGGTGAAGACACGTTAATTTACTTCGACGTGTTCCCGGGCAGTTGCCGTCACTGCATAAGACTATACTTAACCGGTGGAATAGGTAGTGAACCCAAATTATTTACCATAAAAGAGTTGATGGGAAACGGGACTAATATAGGTAGAAAAGTGAACGATTGGAAGCCGACGATTATAACCAGTACCCACCCATTTTGTCGCTGCTTGGCTAGAAGGTACATGAAAGGAGATGTCTGGGATAAAGAAACGAGAACGTTCAAGCAACCTGAAAATTACGAGAGAAAAGTGGCCCCTAAAGCGAGGGTCAAAATACAGGTTGGTGATAAAGTTTTTAACGTTTAAAATTGCTTAAATCGAAATAAAGACCTATTTTTATCCGAAATTAGTCATAAACAGAAAGATAATGGAAGAAACAGGCACTCTCGTGAAGTTGATAGCTGATAACGGTATAACGGTCGTGCTAAGTGCTGTCACGATAATCATATTCTTGAACGTTTTCCGGAAAGCTACGAGGAACTGGGAGAGGATGGAGAAAAAGAATGATCACCTCATTGATTTGATCGTGGCGAAAGGAACGGCGGGTGATTACATGGAGAAACAGATAGAGATAAACAATAACATGCTTTCCATCTTGAAGGAAATAAGGGAGGGGGCGACGAAAGAGTGCACGATAGAACAGGTCAAGACGACGACCAACGCCTTTTTCGATCTCGATAAGTTCACTATGTTCGAGGAGGTGAAACGGATAAAAAGGGAGAATCATCTAAATAACAGGGCTGCTGTTGACACGAAAGTGAAAACGATAGTTCACCAAAGAATAAATGACAGGAAAAGCAAGCTGTACAATTACAATTGGAAAGGCAAACCTTTGAGTGAGTTTAACTCCGTGTCGAAGGCTGGTATAGCGGATATAATGATGGGCGAACTCTATTCGCCCGATGATTTCTCGGAAGAGAGGGTGAAAAGGAATATAGAACTTTTCTATGATAACATGAAACTTGATTTATTTAATGAAATTGTGGCGTATAATAATTTGTAGTATGAACTGGTTAAAAAAGATACTTGGAATGACGGCGGGTAACAACGAGGAGAAGATTTCCCGCTACATGGAATTACTTAAAAGCATGGATGTCATCGAATCGGAAGCTGACGAGCTGGCCGATTCTTTTCGCTTGAACAAATCCATGGTTGATAACGTGAAAGGTTGTGACGTGGACGAGATGGATAAGAGGTTGGAAAGATTTGACGAGTTCATGATGTGTCATAAACAGGATGTTCACGAGCTCTTGAAATCGAGAATGGACGTCGAGAGAGAGATGAAGAGATTGAAAGAAGATCCATCTATCGCGAAGGATATCGAGTGCATTGATACCTATTTCAAGGCGAAAAAGATGTATAAATCACGGAAATCAACGCTCGCCGAGTTTAACGAATCTATCAAGAAAGTGAGAGAAGGTCCTGTCAAATACTCCGACGTGCTTGTTTTTGACGGTTCGGGTAAGTTATTGATTCTTCATAGAATACAGGACGGTAAACATTGTGAGGGAGGTGAGTGGTGCATTCCCGGAGGTCACGTTGACGCGGGTGAGGAACATCGTGAAGCCGCCGAGAGGGAGTTGAAGGAAGAAACGGGCCTGAAGTTAACGATGGCACCCGATCCGGCTGGGTTCTATAATGACGATGAAGCTGATATTCATTATTATCGTGCCTTCACGGAAGAGATGGAACCCTCCATACTGGTTGATAGCACGGAGCATGACGGGGTGGAATGGGTAGATTTGAAAGATATTGACAAGTACGATTTCATATTCGATATGAAAGATAACCTTAAAAAATTACTCGGCATGGAAGAGAAAGAAACGAAAGGCTCGGACACGATAGAGATACTCGCCAAGGCGTTGAAATCCGGGCAGATAACACCGACCGTTTTCAGGGAAGCGGTGGAAAAAGCCAAGAACAAAACCTATTTCTCGGAGAAAGAACGTGGTAAACTCGCTAAAGAAGGTGAGGCGATGCCTGACGGGAAATACCCCATAAGAAACGCTCAAGATTTGAAGGACGCGATCAAGCTGGTCGGGGCATCGTCAATGCCGGAGAGCGAGGTCAATGCGTGGATCAAGAAAAGGGCGAGAGAGTTGAACCTTGAAAACGAGCTGCCGGAAGATTGGAGAGATGTCGAGAAAGCGGTTGGAGCGGAACAGGCTGAAACGATCGCTAGAGAATCGCTGGACGGTGAAACGAAAGATGACAGGGTTGAGAAGTCATCTTTCTCCATTCGCGTTGATTTCGATGACTTGGAGAAAGCCGATCTTTTCAAATCCATGGTGGAACAGTATAAGTCGGAAGGTGATCTCGGCATAACCGGGGTTGATGTCATCGATGATGAAGGGGCGGATAAAGAGATTTTCCGGGATTATCTGAATTTTATCGAGGGTGCTAAAACGAGAATCAAGAATCTCCACTGGTCCGAAGAGGATAACGCCAAGCATGTTTATCTAGATGAATTATCTGAAGAGGTATCCAAGTTCGAGGACAAGATAGCTGAAGCGGGTCAGGCGAATTTCGGTAGGTTCAAGGACGGTGAGATAGTTGGAATGGATATTCAAACGAGCGACCCTGTTATGATCGTTGATCTCCTACTTGATATGACGAGCGGTTTCCGATCCAAGTTAAACGAAAGATTGGTTTATAACGGTGAGATTTCGTGGGTGGATGACTTCCTCGCCACTTTGAAACAGATTAAGTATCGTTTACAATTACATTAAAAATAACGGGTCTTAACAGGTCCGCTTTATGTTTTCATAACCATGTTGAGTGAATTATTTAACGATATAAATAAAGCCAGGAACGCCGCCTCTATCGGTGAGAAGCGGAAGTGGGGAGATAGGTGGTACATGAAGACCCCTCGCGGATGGGTGCTCACCAATGAAGAAGTGAATAAATTAACCGAGGAAGCTTTTCGTGCTAGAGAGGAGGAACTTGAAAGGAGAATAAATGAAGATCCCGAATTCCGTGCTCGCTATCAGAAAGATTACGGGGAGGGGTACACTCCTTTCGTTCATTTAAAAGGAAATATCTCGGTAAAAGAAGTCGCTGGCATTCGGTTGAGAAATAGCGGCGTTGACACGAAAGCTAAAAATTTGATGTCACTTTTTTCATCGAGTGAGAGGCAGTGGGTTATACCGATGGTTGATGGAAATATCCCTTTAACTGATAAGATGAAAGAAGTGATCAGGGAGAGGGGAGAGTGCGAACTATATTTCCGGAAAACGAAAAACTCCGCTCCGGTTCGCGTGATGGTCGAGATGGGTGAACATGGTGGTTTTAAATTCAGGGAAGCAACGAAAAGAGAGGGGAAAGTTGATGAATGGAAACCGTCGGTTGGTTCGGCTCTTGATTTCGGTTTATCCGGTCCTCATTTTTACAGTATCGATCTTGTCATGCCGTTTAACGATAATATAGAGAAGGCAAAGGGTGCCGCTATCGGAGAGGAAAGAGAATGGGGTGGAAAGATTTATGTTAAAACTGTTAAAGGGTGGAGACCTAAAGGAAAAGGTGTGAAATCATCGAAAGATGACGATGATAAAACACAGCAACCTTCTAAAATCGAAGTTCAAGGAGAAGATAAAAAAGCGATCCTTGAAGGGTACGCCTCTCAAGCGACCGATAAGCAACTTGAAACCGCTATAAATAAACCCGGTCAATCTGAAGAAGTGAAGGGTATCGCCAAACAGGAACTTGAAAATAGAGGGAAAGAAGTAAAGGAGGGCGAGGATGGGATTTCTTCGGCTTTAAATAAGCTGTTACAAAGCGATGAATTTGATGATGGATTCAAAAGGTTGCTTCAAGCAAAACTCGACGAGAGAACAGCTAAAAAACAGGAAAAAGAGAAGGAATCTTCCGAAAAGAAGGAGTTTGAGTCATTTAAGAAAGAGGTAACCGAAAGGTTGGATAAACTTGAACAAGAAAATTCAGGGCATAAACAGATAAAGAAAACCGGGATAGTCGTTGATGGTAAGAAAATTTTTATCACGATGGATGGTGATCGGTATCAAGTAAAACGTGGAGGTGAAACGTTGAAATCAGAACCGAATGAATCATTATCGAGTTTCAAGGATAAAGTGAGAAAGAAATGGGAGGGATCGCTAACAAACAATCATGATACCAAAGAGACAGAGCCATCTAACAAGGATAGATTACCACGATCACCTGAAGTTGAATCAGCAGTAGATCGCGTTAAAAAAATTATCAAGGACTCTGATTTTGAGAAAGGTGAAGCGTATAACGTTGTATTTAAAAATCCTGAAAAGGCACTCAAAGCGGATCCCTCAAAGAATGCTCAATTACAAATAAATGCTGCTCTTCTTGATCAACGACTGAAACCCATAATGGAGCCTTTTATGTTCACTGAATACGGTGGGGAGAAATATAAATCGTATGATCAATATTTCATGACACCCGGAGAGGCGGGACGTATTTACAGAGAAAACCTCAGGCCTGCGGCATCATCACTGTCGAACGATGAGTTCGAGGCGATGAAACGTTACGGGAAGGGTATGGATAGTGTTATAAGAGAGCTGAACACATATGGTGAAGTAAGATCCAGTTATGTCGAGGACTATAATCTAAATGAGGGTGATGTTGACGATTCAATAAAATGGAATAAAACCTTGGAGGAATATCTTGATAAGAATAGATTAAGTGAAAATCTTATTCTTAGTCGAAGAATGGATTTTTCTACCAAGGAGAATCCATTTGCGAAATTAAAACCGGGTGATACTTTCACTGACCCTTCATTTAGTTCATATTCTCTTCAACAAATGAAAAACTTTGGTGATTTTCAGGTAACTCTCCTTGCTAAAAAGGGGCAACCAGTAAGTCCAATTAGAACGGAATGGATTTCGGAAATGGAATATCTCACGCAAAAAAGATCTACGTTTAGAGTTATTGAAACTGGATTTAATTCGATCGCCGTTGAGATAGTTGATTGATATGTGAATTATTTATATCTTTATATAATGGAAGAGGGTAGTTTAATAAGAACGGTAAAAGAAACGGATATCACGGGCATAAAATTCAATTATAGCCGTGATAAATCGAATAACGATAATTCAATCTTCGTTAATGCTATCAATAAGATCGGTGACGGGATTGAGGAATTAGAACGCGATAGAACCGGTAAAGAAAGTTAGAATATAACTATTTTTATATGCAAATTTTCACTTACAAGAAAAGGGATTTCAGCAACTTGAACATACACACCACCCGGATAGATAACCAAGGATTATTCTTCCTGAGCGATATACAGAGTCAAACCATGGCGCATTGGGTGTTAATGGGATTTGATTGGACGCTTGGATACAGAACGTACCCCGAGATGATTGATTTGGCTAGAAAATTGAAGGCGATTCTTTGCATATTCGAGAACGGTAAACTACTTGAATGCTTCGATTTCGAGGAGGATCTCGTCCTGACCTACGTTCAAGAGATAGCGGTTAACGACCCGCTTGAGAACGCTCCCGTTTGGAACGAGGGCGTTGACGGGGTTATCGAGGCACCGGAAGGCGTGATGATAGACGAGGAGATCATGCTCCGGTTCACACCTCTGCCCGGATTTATATTCAAGGGATGGTATGACGAGAACGGTGGTTTGATATCAAACGAGCAAGATCACAGGTTCACTGTAACGAAATCTGAAACGATAACCGCCAGAGCGCAGAAGAAGTGGTACACGGTAACCGCTACGAAAGGCGATTATATAGAATCCGTTGAAGTCGGACCCAGCCTACCTCCAACACAGGAAGGTAACGGTACTATGAGGATAGCTCACGGGGAAGGAGTTATTTTATCTTGTACTTTATTACCCGATTCAGCCGATTACACTTATGATTTCGATGGGTGGTACGATAACAACGTGAAAGTACCGAATGAAGGTACGACGGCAGCGATAGATCCTGTAATCAAGAATATAAACTGGACCGCTAAAGGGAAAAGAACGGCAACACCGGATTACTCGTTAACGGCAAAAGCGGTGTTCAAGGCGATAGGTTCTGATACCTATGTTGAATCAACGGAAGGTGGAACCGTCACACCAACATCCGGTTCATATAAAAACGGGGTGAAAGTAACACTAACATCCGAGGTGGCGGCCGACACGGAAACGGCGGGGTATCTGTTTGATGGTTATTTCACGGGGATGAACGATGGGAATAACCTGTCGTACAGCAAAACTTACGGTATAACGATAAGCGGTAATACCACCGTTTACGCCAGGTTCAGCGCGTCTGAGAAGAGCGGTAGTTAGATGAAAATGAAATGAAAATGATAGAGAATAAATTTAATTTCTGGATCCCGATTGATATAGAGAAGGCGAGATCCAATAAAGAAAAAGAAGATGATTCCCGCTATGACAACATGGTGTTCGAGGGCGTGGCGAGTGACGATAGCGAGGATGATGAAGGAGAATCGATGAATCCAAGCGGGTTCGTGCTGGATAGATTCCTGAAAAGCGGTTTACTGAACCTTGACCACCTAACCTCGAGAGCGAAGGAAAATAAATCCCGGTTCTGGATAGGAGAGCCCATCGACGCCTATGTGAAGGATAATAAATTCTTCGTGAAAGGGAAATTGTGGAAGAAATCACCCGAAGCGAGGGCGTTCTGGGATAAGTGTATCCAGATGTCAGAGTCCGGTTCATCCCGCAAGCCGGGAATGTCGATAGAGGGAAAGGTGATAGAGCGGGATAAGATGAACCCGAGAAAGGTGAACAAGGCGTTGATAACGAACGTCGCCCTAACCTTTCAACCGGTAAACACCAATTCGTTTTTCGATATCGTGAAAGGTCGCCAATCGAAAGATTTTATTGATTACGAGTTCGAAAGTGACAAGGATTTTGATGAAAATGACAAGGTGATACTTGAATGGGAAGATGAGCGGGGCAACCTTTTGATACTTGATTCAAAATTCAGAATCAAGGTGAAGAAAAAACCTTCATACAAGGTGGAAACGATTGAAAAGATGGCGAAAAGTTTCTCGGAAGGATCCGTTTCAGAGAGGGTTTATATCGATTTCATTAAAAAGATAGAGAAAAATTTCCGTTTGTCAAATTAATTGATTATTTTTATCACAAAATGTATAAGTTAGAAACTAAATACTTTAAGAAATGAAACCTATTACGAGTGAAATAGTGCAGGAACTGCAAAAAAGGGGGATTTCTTTGGATCAATACTGTGGCGACGAGGTCGTGAAAGCGTTGTTGGACGCTGAGTTCGATCACGATTATATTTTGAAGAGCATTGATAACGGGGACATCACCACTTTCGCTAAATCAAAGTACACCGAGAAAGAGGAAATTGAGTACGATGAGAAAAAAGCGGGAGAACACGAAAGACGTGACTTCGAAGAGGGAAAAGAAGAGGGTGAGAAAGAAGAAGAGGAAGAAATCGAAAAGAAGAAAAAGGATAAAAAAGATGTCGAGAAATCTGAAGGTGAAGAGATGAAGAAATCCATTGAAAATGACCTTTACAAATCTCAGCGTGAATTTTTCGACGAAGTTAACGCTTCTTTGAGTGAGATGAAGGATTTGATGAAATCGATGGGTGCGGAAATCGAAACCCTGAGAAACCAACCGATGCCTTTCCGTTCCGTCGATAAAGGTGCCGTCCTGGAGAAATCTTTCGGCGTTAAAACTAGTGAGGAAGGAAAGAAAATCCTGTCCAAATCAGCTCATCGTGAACCGTTGAAACGAATTATGACTGAGTGTTTCGAGAAAGAAGAGGATGGCGAGATGAAGAAATCGTTAGCTAACGATATCATGTCTTATTCTACCGGCACGATGTCACTTTCACAAGCGACCATCGATTACCTGGACAAGAAAGGTATCGAAGTAGTTGAGTAATTTAATTGAATCAGAATAAAATATAGAAAAATATGGTTGGAGAACAATTTGATTTAAATGGAGTGACTCCGGGAATCGACCGGGGAGAGTTCTTATCCGCCGATATTCTGAAGGCCATGGAAGCCGGGTTACAAACCGGTATGCAATACGCTAACACCTTGAATAACGGTGGCGGCTTGAAAGTGGAGTCTTTGGATGGCGTCATCAAGGTGTTGGAATACACCGAGAAACAATTGGTATTGTGGAAAAACATCGGTAAAAAGAAAATCTACAACACCGTTCATCAATACAATCAGTTAGTGAAATACGGTAACAACATCGGGATCGCTAACTTGGAAGGTGAAACACCTCAATTCACCGATTCTCAATACAGACGGAAACCGATCATCACCAAGTTCCTGGGAGTTAGCGGTCAGGTAACTCACCCGGCAACCTTGGTTCGTATCGCCGCTGAAGGGGATTCCATGTATGAATTAGAGGTTCGTAATAAGACCTTGTTATTGTTACAAAACTTGAATGTTGCCTTGTCTAACTTCGATAGTAGCTGTATCGACGAGGAGTTCTCAGGTATCTGGCAACAGCACGTTGAGGGTATCCTCGATATTTACGGGGGTATGTCAGGAAAAACTTCTGAAGCTATTCTTGATACTTACTACGCTGACCCGGCAGTTGTTAACGCCGATGGAAATATCTTAAGTGACTTCGATTTACAAGAAGCAACGAACACCATCGTTAACTTGCGCTACGGTTTCGCCGACAAGATCATCGCGAATCCGATCGTGTTCACTGACTACGTGAACGCTCATACCGCCAACAAGGTGTTGAACGTGAACGGTGTATCCGGAAGCATGATGAACGCTCGTGCCGGGTTACAGGTAACCAGCGTTGCAACTCAATTCGGTGATATCGACTTCATGGCTGACCCGTTCTTCGATAGCAAACCGGCTCGTTTGGCCACTTCACCGGCAACAAACGATAAAGCCCCGGCCGCCCCAGTTAAAGATAACGCATCCGCCGTTGCAGTTGTTGCAAATGATACTAAGACTAAGTTCACGAATCACGCAGGTGCTTACTTGTACGCTGTCGCGGCTAAGAACCGATACGGAGAGAGCGCGTTAACGAAATTGAACGATGCAGGTCAAGCCGTGCTCGCAACTGATTCTGTTGATTTGAAATTCACTGCCGCTGTTGATTCAGTTTACCCTACTCAAGCGTTTGTGATCTATCGTTCGGAAGATGTTACCGGTAAAAATGCCGCAACCGTTAATTACTACCCGATTTTCCAAATCCCGGTATCTCAGTTAACTTCAGGTTACGATGGTGCCGCCGCCAACACAGTTCGTGATAGAAACCGTTCTATCGCTGGAACTCACTCGGCTTTGGTATTCAAGATGGATGATTCCTTGATCCAGTACTTGCAACTGGCTGACACGATGAAGATGGAGTACGCGATCACCTCTCCGAGTAGACGATTCTCTATTTTGAATTACGGTACGCCGGTATTGTACGCTCCTGGTAAGTTCGTGAGAATTTGCAACATTGGACGTAAAGCGGAATAATCTCGTGTTTTAATATATTGATGATTTATCCGTGAAAGGGAACTCAAAGAGTTCCCTTCATTTTATCATCTTGGTGATAAGAAAAATTTTCACTATCTTTATATCAAAACTTTAAAACTTGAAACATGAAAATAGAATCACAGGCTTACAAGGGCCAATCAATTAGAATCTTCGATGAGGTGATCACGTTCGGTTTTGATGGAATCGTCGAAGTAAACGATGAGCTGGGGGAAAGAATTGTCAATTCGGGTCTTCGTATTTACAGGGAAGGTGAGGTTCCGTCCAAGAAATCGAAAGCTGAAATGGAACTTGAAAAGGAATTGGAAAGACGCGTTCAAGCGTACAAGGTGGAGAATGATTCCTTGAGAATCCAAATCAACGGTTTGAACGCTAAAATTCAACGTTTGAACGATGAATTGAAGTTATGGAAAGACGCTTGCGAGTCTTTGAAGAAAGATCCAACCTCTGAACTTCCCAAAACAGAATCCATCGAAGAGAAAGAAGTCGTGAAAAGCGAGGACGATGAAATTCGTGAACAATTGGAAAGTAAGAAAAAAGATGAGCTCGTTGAAATGGCGAAACAACTCGGCATCACCGAAGATCAGCTAATGATCGATGGTCGGTACAAGAAAAAAGACGAGATCATGGATTTGCTTTTATCCGTGAAATAAAATGAAACTGACACTATCCATAAAGTACAAGAAGAACACGGGGTTACTATTCTCGCCAGCCGAGATCAACACCCTCTACCTTTACGGGATCTCGATAAACGCCACTAACGGGACCAAATTCTCTGATGAGGCTTACGAGTATTACGTGAGAGAGGCTCAGAAAACAGTCGAGAATTGGTTCTCGGTGAAGATCGTGAAGCAGCTGATAACGGAATCCTCTTCTTATTACTGGGATAGTTACAGCCAGCAATTCCCGATAATAAACACGAAATACATCGTTCAGAAACCTCTAGCGTTGGTTGGTTTACTGAAAACGGTGGAGCAGGTTAGATACCCGGTCGAATGGTTATCCTACGCCAAGGACCCTGATCAGATAGGTGGTAGAAGGATCAGTATAGTCCCCACCGGTTCAGGCTCGATGGCTAACGAGGACGTGATTTTAACCGGTATAGTGACGCAACTGGGTATACAGAGATTGAGAAACATACCTGATTACTGGAATTACCAGTACATCTCGGGGTTCGATCTCGATAACTTGCCGTGGGATTTGATAGGCGTTATCGGTAAGCTGGCGACTTTCGGACCCCTTAACATAGCGGGTGACATGATACTCGGTTCGGCGGGTATAGCCAGCCAATCGCTATCGATAGACGGGTTGAGCCAATCGATATCAACGACGGCTTCAGCCACCTCGGCGGGTTACTCCGCCCGTTTGATCAATTACGGTAAGGAGATACAGGAAACCGTGAAGAGAATCGAGGGTATTTACAGAGGGTTACAATTCGAGGTACTATGAGCAAGAACTACGTTTTACAGCAATCACCGAACACGATCGGTTACCCTTCACCGGAGTTTGATAAAGGTGCTTTCGATGCCGCCATCACCCAGAAGGGGTACAAGATTTACCAGGAGCGGGCTATCGCGTGTCCCTGTGGCGACGATGCCGGTCACCCCGACCCTTCTTGCCCTCATTGCGGTGGAACTGGTTACTATTACATCGATCCAACCGAGGTGATATGCCTGATAACCGGGGTTAACGTGAACACGAAGTACCGGGAATGGACGATGGATAACGCCGGGACCATAGCTGTCACCACCTACGACGAGGGGTTGAATTTCAGTTTCTTCGACAAGCTAACGTTCAAGGAGAAGTTCGGTATATTCTCCGAGAATCGTGTCGTGCGCTCGTTTAACGGTAAGTTTTTCGCTTGGTTGACCTTCCAACCCTTCGAGATATTTCAGGTCGCTATAATCGATTTAAACGGGGATTTGAAGGTGCTATCGAGGAGTGATTATTTCCAAGACAAGGAGAACAACGAGTACGCGCTGTTCTTCGACGTTGGATCTGGCGTGATGGATGGAACGGTGGTTTCCGTTTACTACAGGCATTACATCCAGTACAATGTCATAGATCTACCTCACGAGATACGCGCCAGTAACGTCACTGACAAAAACGGGAATCTTCAGAAGATAGATCTTCCGGTTCAAGCGATAGCGAGAAGGGCGAATTTCGTGGTTAACGAGGGTAATCAAACCGTTAAAGAGTGATGAAGTATGGAACCTCTACCGATATACGTTGATCTGAGTGGCGTGGCGGAAGAGCTGTCACTTTCGGCCGAGAGAATGGACGCTCTATCTTCGTTCGTTCTGGACCGGCTAGTCCAGCGTTACTCGGAAGAGTGGACGAATCTCGTTAACAGGGAGCTGAGGTCAACGAGAAGGGATTACCTTCAGGCGATGTCTTTCGACAGGGTGTCATCGACTGAAGCGATTTTCACACTTAATTATTCCAAGGGTAACCCGGTCCCGATCATGTTGGAGGTTGGTCACGAGCCGTTTGACAAGAAGGTGGGCTTCAGCCAGTCACCCAAGCGGAAGATGAAAAAAGGCGGTGGCTGGTACATTACCGTTCCTTTTCGATTCGCTACCAGCGAGGCGTTAGCCGAATCAGGTGCTTTCTCCGGGATATTACCCAGGATAATTCAGAACATGGCGAAAAAATCGGGTTCTCCCTTGCGTCAATCCGATTTACCGTCACCCCACTCTTCCTTTGGTCAAAGAGCGGTCATCGATCGAATGAATAGGAAGGTGGACGAGTACAAGCACAAGGTATCTATCTACGCGGGGTTGGTTAGAAAGGATATATCTTCCACGAACCAGGAGAAACGGGGTGGTTACTTCACGTTCAGAAGAGTAAGCGACAAGAGCGACCCTCTATCCTGGTGGAACAAGGGGTTCGAGAAACACGATTTCATGGGGAGGGCGATAACAAGTATGAACATTCAAGCGACCGTCAACATGGCGATCGATAACTTTTTTGAATCATGATAAGTCCGATTTACAACTTAAAAGGAATAGTGGAGTCACTCCTTCAATGGGTGAAGGATGATTTCGCCTCTTTCGATGACGAGAAAGACACGTGGTTGTACCAGATGGTACACCTAGGCGAGAGGGAGAGTGACGTTGACGAGTACTACGAGATAGCGAAGGAAATCTTTCTGAGAAAGAAAACGTCGAGGAAGATGCTATCCGTCGAGCTGGAGTTCCCGAAAGATACATCGTTGCTTCCTGTTATAGTTCTACGAGAACCTTCGAGGGTGGATGGCGATACGAATGTGATAGGTGCGACCGATAGCCAGGTCATACCTTACGATAACGGAACGCAGATGCAAGTATTCCGGGATTCGAAGCGTTTCTCCTACGATTTGATGTGCGTGGGGTTGAATTACAAGGAGACGTTAACCATCTCTGACGTTATGTACGGTTTGATGGTTGGTGCTTACAACACGTTCGCCAGGGATTACGAGAAAGTCGGGTTCAATTTGAGGGAATTGATGGTGAACTCGGAGCTGAACCCGTACCCCACGTTTATTCGATCGGTTGGTATAGACCTTCAGAGATCTAACTTCATACCGTCGATAGAGCGAAGAACCTTCATCGATAGCATGAGATTTCAAGTTAAGATAGAAACGAAAATACCTTCTAAAAATGAGGGTAATTGATGGTAAGGTCGGGTGAAAGACGGAATTTTCACTAAAACAGAGTTTTAATTTTCATCATTGACGAAAATTCCTTATCTTTATAACGCATAAGATTAGATTTTTAAAACGATATACAATGGCAATATCTGTATATTTTAACAATAAAAAAATCACTTTACCGGGAGCTTACGCGACCGTCGCTGCCGGTGAGCAGAACGATCCACGAGCTCTGGATTACGGTAAATGCTTGATTATAGATACCGGTAAGTTCGGAAAAGGTTGGTGCGGTGGATCTGGAATACAAAGTGTCGATGGTGCCAAGACCGTGAATAACGGTACAAACGCCGTTTATCGATTTGATAACATTGACGATTTCCGCTCTTTCGTTAAAGGTGGAATGTACTGGCAGCTCGCTAACGCATTGTTTTTCCCTGACGCATCGAACGCGGCCGCGGTTGGCGTTTCAGAAATCATGTTCGTGAGGGCCGCTAAAACAACCCCGGCAAAAATGACCTTCGCTCCGACAGGTGGTGGTTCTAACGGTGGAACGATGGATATCATTCCATTGGATGAAGGGTATATCGCTAACGGAACTCAAGGTGATGGAGGAAAAGATCCTAGTACAGCAACAGCGGCAGCTAATTTAGGTAATTTAAAGAAAGGGTACGGGTTCTTGACCAGAATCGGTGATATTAATAAATCGGCCTTGATACTTGAAATTTATCGAGGGACATTCACAGGGTTATACACTGATGGTGTATCTTACAACGAAGTCTCTTTGAATGATTCAAACCCGGAACTCGTGATAGCTTCCCCGGAGTTCACGAATATCGAGGAATTGAATGAGTGGGTGGTGAATAGCACCGCGTTCAACCGGTTATTCAAGGTTGCTAATTATAACAAAAAAGGAACCGGTGAAGTTAAACCGAGTGACGCTTCAGCAACCGGCAGTAAGTTATCTGATAAAGTTATCACCCCGGCCGGGGGAGGTGAAGATGATTATAACGATCAGCTTGACACTGTTTTAAGTGCTATCACGAATCTCGATAATAGCTTTGTTTTTCTTGACGATAACACCGAGGCAAATAACGATAAAGTTCTGAAGCACATAACTCAAACTGCTAAATTTAAAAAATTGTTATTCGTAGCAGGTAACGATGAAGTGCTTTCTACTTCATTGACTTTGGCAAATCATTTTAATTCACCTTACGCTTGCGTCGTTCATGGAGGAGTTGCGATGGCAACAAACGCTAACGGTATAGGGTATCGCTGGTGGGGCCCGTACTATAATATGTGCGCGGTTCTTGGTAGAATGGCAGGAAAAGCGCCTCAAATACCTGTAACGAACAAAACAATTGGTGTGTTAAAAGTAAAACATCAATTAACTGATTCCGAGAAAAAACAAGCGTTGGATGGCGGCTTGCTCGTTACCATTTACAACGAGAGCCTTCAAAAATTCGTTGTTTTGCAAGGTATCAACACGATGCAAGGTTTGAACAACCAGGTTCTGTTCACCAATAACGGGGAATCGTTCTCAATTCAGTTCATGCGAGTAGTGATGCAGATTAACAAGGAACTGGTTGTTAACAGCGAGATCGATCTGTTATCGGCGGAGAACGGGGTTAACTCAAACACCTTGAGTGCCGGTATCTTGAAGAACTGGACTGAAAACTACCTGTTAACGAGAACCGCCACGGCAACGTCAGATAACCTCTTGCTTTCTTACCGCAACGTGACGGTAACCAAGAAAGATGATTATTATCTCGTTACTTACGGTATCGTGATTAACAACGAGATCAACAAGATTTTCTTCACCGGGTTCGTTTTTAAAAACTAATAAGAGATGGATAAGATAAGATCTTTTGGCGCGCCAATGGCGGCCGTTTACATAGATAACGAGCTTGTCGGGCAAATGCAGCAAGTTCAGTTCACCGAGCAAACCACTCTAACCCCGGTTAGAGGGCTCGGGGATTTACTGGTAGGGGAGTTCGTTCCAACCGCTATCGATTGCAGTTTCAGTTCTAACTATTTCTTCATCGGCTTTGACACGCCTTGGTTCAAGAAGATGTTGAACCGGTTCGGGTCAGTCGAGGAAGTGGTGAACACGGTTTCACTGATGCAATTATCGTTCTCGCTGGTCGTTTACCGGAAAGATGTTACCGGGGTTGATGAAACAAACCGCCTTGTAACGGATACTAACACCACCGGTCAAACCATCATGAAGGCGAGAGATTGCGTGATGGAAACGATGTCTTGGAATATCACGGTAGGTGGTATCGCTTCCACCGACGTTTCCGGTCGTTACAAAACTCCCATGGTGATGGGCTAAAAACTAAAACATGAGATATGATGGAGAAAATTCTATTCAAAGTTAAGACTTCAACGGTTCAGAACGAGTACGAGGTCAGTTTTCCGACGGTTGGTCAGTACCGTGACATGGAGGTTTACAAGCAGATGCTCTCTAACGGGATGTATTCAAGCTTGATTACCTCCGCGACTAACGGTGCCATGAACGCTCTCGATATTATCGATATCGAGGCAACTTTACGGGTTCTTTGCCCTAAATTCATGGAGGATTTGAAATGCGAGATCCGGGATTTAAGTATCAAGGACTTCTCCGTTATCAAGGAATCGTATAACCGTGATGTGAAACCCCTGGTGGATGAGGTAGAGAAGTTGATGAAAATTTAACGCGCCATGTCGAACGAGTACAGGGAGTTCATGGTTAAATGGAACCTCAAGTTCCCGATCGATCGATGGTACAGAGAAAAGCATAAGATTCCCTTCATGTCTAAACAACACAGGGAATCTTCTTTTTTAAACATGAGATTGGAATGGGAGGAGGATCGCCTCTTCAGCGAGATAGACGAGGAAGTTTACGAGCCGGGTAAGGGTGATTTCCTGAAGGGCAGGAAAAGGGATTTGACGATGGATGATCGTGCCGCTCAAGCACGAGATTTCTTACAAAAGATGCAGGAGGTAAACGATGGACAATAACGCCAGGGTAAGGATACAGGTCGATGATTCGAAGATACGCGCCCTCAAGCAGAGCGCGGCCGAGTTGTACAACAAGCTATCGGAGCAAGCTAAGGCTCAAGCGAGAGATTTACGTGACGCCAACCGCTATATCGAGGAACAGATCCGGTTGATCGAGCGAAGGAATAATGCCGCGACCCGTTCACGTCGAGCCGAGATAGAGTACGATAAGAGAACGGGTAGGCTGGTCGGGCGCTCGTACGAGGCGGCTGTTAGGGGGATAGATCAGAGATCCTTCGCGGATCAGGAGAGGGTTCGTGCCCTTCGCGGTTTGATGGATATAGAGTTCGGCCCGAGAGCGAGGGCGATGGAACAGTTCGGTGATATATCAAGAACCGCGGCCCTCGGTGGTGGTAACGTTTCCGGTGGAATAGAGGAGGGAATCAGGAGAAGAGAAATCGCCAGCAGGAGGGCGTTCGCCATGCAAGAAAACCAGCTCCGTTCCCGCTATGAACAGGGTTACCTGACCCGCGATCAATACGGGCGTGGATTACGTGATTTAAGGGCCGAACAGCGACAGGACGCGCTTTTGGTCAAATTACTTCGAGAAATCGCGGATAACACGAAGAATGACGCCAGAAAATCGGCGGAAGAGCTCGTCAAACGTCTAGGTGTTCGGTCAAGAGAGGACGCGACCAGATGGATCGCTGATCTTGAAGGAAAGAGGACGGGAACCGCTACCGATATAATGAGAAGACAGGAAGCCGCGTCCATATTGAGGCAAACTTTTAATATAGGCGGGGGAGCTGGAGGTCGTGGGATTAATCTCGGTGGCGTTCTAACTTCAGGGGCTGGCATGTTAGCGGGTCAAGGTGGCGCCCTCGGTGGCATGCTAACGAAATTCGGACCTGCCGGTCTGGCTATCGGTGCGATGATTGGAGGTGGAATGTGGGGTTTTGACCGGTACAGTACTCAAGCGGCTCAAGCGAGAGACCTGGCGGTGTATCATGGTATGTCATTGAGACAAGCAAGAGACATGGTGTCAGGGTGGGATAAAACCGCTATGGGTCTCGGTTTGAGCACAGAGCAACTATCAGCTAGAATGGCGGAGTTTGAAAAGGCTTCCGGTAGATGGTACACGTCCAATCAGGCGATGAACATGATAGCCCAACAAAGAGCTCTCGGTTTAAGCGATGACCAGTACACGCAGATGCTAAGACTTGGAAGGCAAACCCGTGGTGGTTCTATCCCTGGATTAATCGATGTTTTCGCTAACCAAGTTAAAAGACAATACGGTGGTTTGACGAGATTACCGGACGCGTTGGAATATTTCACGTCGGCCGCCCAAAGCGTTCTAAACGTGAAAGGTGACGTGAATCAAAACGCTTTAGCCGGTATAATTTCCTCGTTGATGTCTGGCGGCGTTCAGGGATCTCAAATGAACAGGGTTCTTGGTGGTATTCAGAATATAGGTACGAATAAAAATCCTCTAGCTCAAGGTTTGGCTTACCGGGCGATGTCGATGGTTAACCCTAACGCAAGCACGTGGGATTTAACCCGATTACTTGAAAGTCCATTGGAAAATATACCGTTTTTACGTGCTTATTTCAAGCAGGCAAGAGAGATAAGCGGTGGTGATGTAACGCAAGAGAAATTCTTGTTGAAAGGGGTAACGGGTTTATCAGCCAACGATGTTGAAAAATTATATTCAACATTATTGACAGGAACTGATAAAGATATTAATAGAAAGATAAGCTCCATAAAAACAGGTTACGGTGGCGGCGAAGGAAATTTACCTAGAGCGACAGATCTCACAACTTCGATGGAGCAATTAACCGCGTCCATTGATAAAATGAAAGACGAATTAGTTGAAAAACTGATAGAGATAGCCGATAATTCGTTCGCGAGTGATAAGGCTCAGGCAGCGTACAGGAGGATGATGGATCCTAACGCTCCATGGGTGGAAAGAATAGTTGCTGGTATTTTATGGTCGGCCGGTTCTATCCCACTTTCTCCTGCTGGATACGGGGCGAATTGGATATCAGGTCAATTATATAACAATAATCAAGCAAATGAATCAAAATGAGAGAGATAATTGTTTCGATAGACAAACAAGTAACGGTCGCTGATTTCGTCTCGAAATTTAACGACGATAACGCTTTGACAGGCGGAGCTCCTCTAACTGTGAAAGATTTTCTTGATTACAAGGGCGATACCTTGATAACGAACAGGGAAATAATCTTATCATCATACACGCCTTCAGAGAAGAAATCGTGGGTTTCCGGTGGTGCCCCCACCACCATGAAGGTGGGTATAACAGTGAGGGTCCCTCTAAACAAATCGATGGTTGAAAAGCAAATGCTTTACGGTAAGAACCAGTTCGTTCAGCAAACGGGATTTAACGCTTATTTTAACGAGTATCAACGAATACTTCAATCAAGTGATAACTATTATAAGGCTGAAACGATGGTTTCGAGGTTCGAGAGAGTGGTGATAGATTCACAGATCATAAACTTGAACGTGAGAGTGTGGGTGTATAGCAAGGTTCTCGACGAATTGATTGATATATCTCCCCTGGTATCATCGTGCTCCACGTCGAAGAACATGAGCGCGGGTTCATTCTCGATGGTTTTGAATCCAACGAGGGCTTTAACGTTTGACGTGGAATATTTAACCGGGGTGAATCAGAAGGGGGTCGTGAATTATTTCAACCTTCTCGATAATGATAACAAGCCTGTTCAGGATTATTTCGAGAAGTACATCCAGTATAATGACCTTGTCTTTATAAGGTTCGAGAGGTTGGAAACGGAGAGAGACGAGATAGGGTACGAGAGCGGTCAAGTTTTGAAACTCAGTTCCCTCGCTAACCCGACGAAAGAACCTGAAAGAAACCCGGCGTGGTACAGGGTGTGGGATATGATAGGGTTGGTTGACTCGGTAAACTCGAACACGAGCTTCATGTTTGGCGATAAATCGGTGTTCCTGAACGGCAGGGATCTCACGAAACTGCTCGTGGACGACGGGTCTTATTTCTACTCCTACAAGTTCGTTTCAGGCGGGGATAATAAATTTCATTGGATGGGTAACGAGAACTCGGACGTGTTCAAGAGGAATATATTGACGGGTGCTTTCGACCAGTACATGTTCAATTTCTCCCTGAAGAGCATGAAAGAGTATTTAGGATTTATCGTGAACCGGCTGTCCAATATCGGTATCATACCGAATAGCGTTTTCAGTAGTTACGGGGAGAGGCTGAGCAAGCTCGATAAGATAGAAGGCCTGAAAGAGGAAGACAAGGTTCGAAACGGGGTTTGGTCAATCATAAAATTCTTCTTTGACGAGAATCTAGCTGACAGGCTTCTATCCGGGGCTCTAGGTAACGCCGATGGAACCATTCTTGATTTATTTAACCGAGTTTGCCAGCAGCCGTTCGTCGAAGTGATAGGTGATACATGGATAGATACCTTCAATTTCACCGTTCGCCAGCCACCGTTTACCAGGAAAGCGATAGAGAGCGTTATAGATAACGATAATAATTACATAACGATAGAAACGAAAGATCTTCTATCCACGTCACTAAGCTATGATACAACCGCTTACGCTTGGTATCAAGTAACACCGGCTGACGGAATGGTGGGAGAGGATGGCAAGGTAACGGCGGCTCGGATACCGGTAATATTTTTACCTCAAATGGCTAACGTTTTCGGTAACAAGAGATTGCAAGTATCTGATATTTACTTGTATACCGGGGCGTTGAAAGGAACGGTTCAAACTGGTAATCTCGGTATAGTGGCGAGCAACACGTTAAACGATCTCCTCTACCTGATAGAATCATTCGTTTACCTTCCTTTCACTAGAAGGGGTACGATAGTGATGAACGGGGATAGAAGGGTAAAGGTGGGTACTTTTGTTAGACTGGACGCCACTGACGAGCTCTATTACGTGACTGGTGTTAACAACAATCTAATCCTATCATCCTCGATAGATAGAACCACGACAATCGAGGTGATGAGGGGCATGCGATGGGATCTTATAAAGGGGGTGAATTACGAGATGTTAAACACGGCTCGCAAGCCTTATTCTAACAAGGTGGATCTGGGATTGGATCTTCCTAAAACTGAAACACCGAAACAGAGGGTTGTTTCATCCGGTCGCTATTCCTATTTTAATATAGTGGATATAGAGGGGCTGAGAAACTCGATAGTGAAAAGTTTCAGGGAGGGGGTAACCCTTGATTTTAACAAGATGGTGAAAACTGATTTCACCGTGAATGATGATGTTTTTGAATACATGATTAAAAGGAGGTATTTATAATGTTCGTGAACGGTGTAACGGGGATACCCGTGCCAAACGGGGAATACTCGATAGATATAGGGTACGTCATCCTTCCAGCGGAGGTTGACAGGGCGAATTTCGTCAGTGATTGCGGGAAGAACCAGAAGGTTTCCGTGATGCTGGATAGAAACGGTTCCGTGATACATGAATGTCTCGTTTCGAAACAGGTTTACCAGGATATTTCTATTCCTTTAACGGATGGAGAGCTCGGAACCCCGGTGGTCCTTATTAAGACCAGGTTTAACGAGAAACCTGTCGTTATATCAACCATACCGGCCGTAAATTCAAGCGATGAATACGAGGAAGGAGTTTACAAGAAACTTTTCCGGGACGATAGCGGTTTGTTTCTCGTTCAAAAATCTCTGAATGACGGGTCACTCCTCGTTAACGTGAACGGGCTGGGATCGAGAAAATTGAACATCGTGGTTAACGGTGAAGAAGATTCGGGTATCGAGGTGAACACGAACGGGGATATAGTGGAGATCGCTAACGGTAAGGTATCCGTAAAATCGTTCAACCAGGTTGAAGCGACTGTTATCGACGCTGACAATGACACTTCAACCACGGTAACTATCGACAAGGATAATATCACGCTTGACCCGTCCAAGAAGATGAACGTGAAAGGCGGTAAAGAACCGATCCCTCTAGGTGACACTCTGAAAGGGATACTTCAATCCATAAACGATAATATCGACACGCTGAAGCAAGCATGGAGCACGGGTAATAACGCAGTTTCCCCGGCTTCACAAGGTAGCACGGCGGGTGGTGGTGGCACGGCTTTCGCCGCGGCAGTGGCGGCCGTGTCCGGGATCTCCTCCCCGGATCTGAGTAAATTAAATTCAGAGATATCCTTTACCGATTGAAATATTTTGTGTAATTTTATCTATAAATAGAAGAAATCATGTCGCTAGATTCAGTAAATAGAAGGTACGTGAACCTCGTTCAATCGATGGGTCAAGCCGCTCTGGCGGGCTTGTCACCTCATGATTTCGAGTATTACATGATAGCGTTGGAGCTAACGGACGGTTCGGGTAGGACGATAGATTACTTCTCCTTCCCGGTACTGCCTTCATCGATACAGAAAACGGAGCCTAAAAGGACGAACATCAAGCAATCGAGTACCGGTATAACGGTTCTCAGTAGCACGGCGTTCGTCCCGCAGGAGATAACCATAAAAGGAAATTTCGGTAAGTTCTTCAAGTTGATACTTTCAACGAAAACCCCTATCGGAAGTGCAGTCGCTTATTCCACATCACGAGGGGTGTACGATCTATATCAAGCGAAATCGAAGAGCTTGATAGTGGACTTCCCGAATTTCGATGTGGGGGTGAAAAGTGGTTACGGGGCGATGAACCTTTTGAGGGCGATAATCGCCAAATCAAACGGGGTGGATGATCAGGGTTTACCGTTTCGCCTCTATTTTTACAACATGGCTCTCGGGGAGAGCTATCTCGTTACCGTGCCTTCAGGTGGTTTAACCTTGAACACGGATAACGAAAATTCGAACATGATGTGGAATTACAACCTGACTTTAACGGCGCTGGCCCCTCTAAGTTTGGTTCTCGATCAAGCGTCAAGTAAGGGTTCGTTGAAACGATCGCTCAAGACCAGCGTTATACAGAAAGGGGTTAACCTCATGCTAAACCAGCTTTCCAACCTGGAGCAAAAATGGGCGACTGATATCATACCGTGATGGAAACAACTAGTGCGGAAAAATTTTACAACGCGACGAGAATCGATATAGCGAGTTTCTTCCATGACGTTATCGATTTCCTGAGCGACGATTACCCCTCGATTCTCTCGTATTACGAGGGAGGGGATCTGCCGGCATCGAGTTTCAAGACGCTGGATGATCTTCTATCGAGATCAGAAACGATTGACGCCGCTTTCCACAACTTCTCCGATTCCATGAACACGACTGATATGTGGGATTTACTGGATACTTTCGAGGATACGTGGGGTCAGCTTCTAACGGTGAACAACACGGGCAAGTGGATGAGAAGTTCGAGGGTGGGTAGGTACGACGGTAAATTTTACTTGGAGAGAGTTCTCGGTGATTTCGATAACTTCGAGAAAGTGTCGGAGAGCGTCGGTAGTAACGATCCTCAGAATGACTGGGAAGATATAGCGGTAAGTAACTTCATAGAGGAGGAACAATACTCGCCCAGAAACGGTGGACCGATATTCAAGATCAGCTTGAGTTCAACCGCCAATTTCGGTATCGATACCGTCGTGGATAGCCTGGTGGGTGAGAGGATACTTGGGAAGGACGTTGATAAACGGTTCCACTTCAAGGATAATGATCTGGCGGTTGTGGAATACAAGGACGCGATAAACCAGGCGATAGATACCGTGATGAACACGTTGAAGGGAGATATCCCCGAGTTCCCGGAAGACGGGGTTTCGAACGAGTTCGTTGGAACGAACGTTTCCGCCATCCAGTACCCGACGCTATTCCGTAACCTGTCAACGATGTTCGCTAAAGACGACCGGTTCATAGAGGTGAACCTTCTATCCTTGACGCGTCAAGACGATTACATCGTCATGAAGATAAACGTGAAAACGGTGAATAACGATAATTTTATAACGAATATAAACGTATGATAATAGGGGTTAAACACACGATTTCCTTGCTCAAGAGCTTGTTTATAGAGATATTCCTGAACAAGACGGACAAGGTGTCCGATATCAGCGATAACTCGGTGGTCAACGCGACCGCTTTCGGGGTCGCCAAGGTCGGGCAGAAATGTTTGAAAGATATATCGATAGTGGCTGCTCGAATCTTTCCCGACACGGCATCGGGAACTGATCTTGACGTTTCAGCACAGCTATTCGGGGTAAGCCCGAGAAAAGGGGCTCTCGGTTCTTCCACCTACGTTAAGGTCGTGGCGGACCAGGGAACGGTTTATGAAGCTTCAAAATCCTCCTTCGTGAGTCAGAACGGTATCCGTTTCATGATAGAGAAGGATGTCACGGTCGGGATTGACGGTTACGATTACGTGAAGGTGAGAAGCGTTGGAACGGGTTCTCAAACCAACGTTCAACCCAACACGATAAACAGTATAACGGGAGCGCCAGCAGGTCACAAGTCCTGCACTAACGAGTATTACGCGATAGGTGGAAGGGATTCAGAGGATGACGAGACTTTCAGGGTGAGGATACAGAATAACTTGAACATTCTCTCTATCGGAACAAGAGAGTATTTCACTCAAGTTTTTCAATCGATAGATGACAGGGTGTTGATGTTTTTCAACTTCGGTGTTAACGAGGAAGGTAAGTTACAACTCGCCTTATCCACCCAGAACGGGGTGGAGTTCATCGACGAGGAATTATCGAACATGCTGGAGCAAGCGGCACCTTACTTCCCCTTAAGTGACAGGAACAAGCTCGGGGATACCGTTGGTATAGAACTCTCGAACGTGGGCTGGTACATCGTCGGTGGTAAAAAAGGAATTGATTTCATGGTTGATATAGCTTCTAATTACGATCCAAGTGACGTGCGGTTGAAGATCCAAATCGCCATGACCAAGTACCTCGATTTCAGAACGTGGCAGCCCGGTCAGAAGGTGGAATGGGATGATCTTTTGTCGATAGTGAAGAACACGGAAGGCGTTAAGTACGTTCAAGACACCACTTTCTATCCCAGAGTGGACGAGGTGGTTCCGGTTAACGCCTTACCTAGAATAAAGAGATTTTGCATGAGAGATTTGAAAGGAAAGATTATCTTTGATACCGGGATGGATGATTTCATCCCGCTTTCACCCGTTTATTACCCTAGCGATTATGCCGGAGATTAAAAAAATAAGGACAACGACGGTTTTTAATATATCGAAACCGTATATCGAAATCCTCACCTATTATGATAGAGGTGATGAAGGTGATTTTCTCTCTTTCTTCATTTCCAATTTCGAGAGGGTGATGGAAGGTGCTAACGTTGGAATCGGTGATTTGATCATGCGATCTTTTGGTGACGTGATTGATAATTTTTACGTTGACGAGAACGGGAATTTGATCGTGGATTCTGATAACCCCGATCAATATTACATAAATGAATCAGACGGAACTTTAATAAGAGATATATGATTAAGAATTTAGGTCAAGTAGCGGCGATATACGTGGGAAAGACGGCTCCCCGTAACGTCAACATGATATGGCTCGATAACACGGTTATACCGTACGTTTTCAAGTCCTATAACGGGGAAGAATGGACCGAGATACCAACGGGTATGTGGGTAGAGACTTACGTGAACGGGTGGTTAGTGTCATTGCAGCAAGGAACGGTAACGACTGATGATGATTACCTGCTGGTCAATTCAGGTGGGGTGAATTACAAGATGACGGTAAAGGACTTCGTGAAAAGTTCTGTCGGTAACCCCCTTGATTTTAAAGGGGTTATAAGAACGGATGCTGATTTCCCGAACCCTTCCACGCTGGAAAGCGGTGACATGTACATCATCATAACGAATCCAACCGGGGGAACGGTAACAGATCCCTACAGTGGTAAAACTTTTTCCGATTCCGAGAAGATAGTTTGGGATTCTGTAATCAACAGCTGGGCGTCACTCGGTAAGATAGACGTGAAAGTTGATTTATCAACCACCTATTCCGCGACGGAGGTAACGATTCACTCCTCGGCGGGAAAGGAAACCACGGTGGTTGGCGTGACGGACGATAACGCCGGTGTGATGGTGCCTGTACAGAAAAAGTGGTTGGATTCGCTTTCTGACGGTTCAACCTTAACACCTCAAGGTCCTTCAACATCACCCTATCATAAACATCGCTATGCTGATATCGTGGATCGAATCATCAGCCAGCAAGTAACCGGTAATTCAGCGATAAACCCCATGTCACAGAAAGCGACCACTGAAGCTCTCAACCTGAAACTGGATAAATCATCCGTTTTGCAGGTATCGGGTGTTTCAACAACGGATGTTATGTC
>OJKP01000056.1_pt1 | contig 96033 bp, 71 predicted proteins | sample 1596521 | NCBI WGS metagenome assembly OJKP01 (sample SAMEA4350130, study PRJEB24818) | metagenome | biome: human; feature: gut; material: faeces | place: Denmark | collected 2013-09
CATTTAGAAGCCAGTTGAGAGGAGTCGAAGACATAAAATTCTTCATGTTTAGAATAGCTACTCAATATGCATGATATGAGCAAGCCTCTTTTTACCATCATACCAACCGGAAATATCCGCTGACCCTTAATTAGACATCATTCTTCAACGCATATAAATAAGCTAATCATATATGAAAACAATACATGTTGTGGCAGCCATTATAGAAAAAGAAGGTTGTTATTTCGCCACTCAGCGTGGATATGGGGAGTTTAAGGATGGATGGGAGTTTCCAGGAGGTAAGATAGAATTAGGTGAATCGCCAGAAGAAGCTTTACAGAGAGAAATACGGGAGGAACTTGATACGCAGATTAGCGTGGAACGTTTGCTTACTACGGTCGACTATGACTATCCCGAGTTTCATTTGCATATGTTGTGTTATGTGTGTCGGGTGGTGTCAGGCAAACTCCGTTTGCTCGAGGCAGAAGATGCAAAGTGGCTTACTCGAGAAGAATTGAATAGTGTAAATTGGTTGCCTGCTGATAGAGATGTCGTAAGGGCTTTACTAGAAGAACGATAATCAGCGAAAAACGTAGACATGTCTGAGACTTTTGAAAAAAGCAGAAATAATTCGAAATGAGAACGTGTTGTTCTGTAAATCAAAGTTGATAAAAAGGTGGGGAAGAAGATGTAAAAGGAGAATTGCGTGCATTGAATGTGATAAACTTCCATAGCTTTGCTTATATTTAGTTAACTTTGCGTCCCGAAATAATCAATAATCATCATTCATGCTTCTTAAAAAGTTATTTGGTTTTGACCACACAACGATGTCGGTCAAGACGGAATTGGTGGCGGGGTTGACCACCTTCTTGACGATGTGTTACATTTTGGCCGTGAATCCCGAAATCCTTGCCTCTACAGGTATGGACAAGGGAGCTCTCTTTTCGAGTACTGCAATTGCGGCAGCCATCGCAACGTTGCTTCTTGCTATAATGGCTAAGTTGCCTTTTGCGCAAGCTCCGAGTATGGGCTTGAATGCCTTCTTTGCCTATACGCTGTGTCAGGCCATGGGGCTTACATGGCAACAAGCCCTAGCTGTGATGCTTATTGAGGGCGTAATCTTCATCTTGATTACCTTTCTCAATATTCGCGACATGATTATGGACTGCATTCCCACGAATCTGCGCTTTGCCATCTCGGCCGGTATCGGTATGTTTATTGCCTTTATCGGGCTGAAAAATGCGCATATCATCGTGGCAGACCCTGCCACGTTTGTGAAGTTGGGAAGTTTTACGCCCGAATGCATGCTCGGCATATTTTCTATTCTCGTGAGCGGCATGCTCATGGTGCGAGGCATTAAGGGCGCCCTCTTTTATGGTATTATCCTGACCACCCTGGTGGGTATTCCTATGGGAGTGACGCAGATACCTGAGGGGTGGAGACCAATCTCTGCTCCCCACAGCATATCGCCTCTATTCTGTCAATTCGACTTTACCAACTTCTTCACCCTAAAGATGTTTATGGTCATCTTCTCGTTGTTACTCGTGAATATATTCGACACGCTAGGCACTCTCGTGGGATTGGCTCAAAAGACGGGATTGGCCATCGAAGGACATATTCCTCATATGAAAGAAGCTATGCTGAGTGATGCTATCGGTACAACGGCAGGTGCATGTCTTGGAAGTAGCACCATTACTACGTATATTGAAAGCGCTTCGGGGATTGCCGAAGGTGGACGTTCGGGGCTTACTTCCTTCTTTGTAGGAGTGCTTTTCATCTTGGCCATCTTTGTCTCGCCCATTTTCTTGCTCATTCCTTCGGCTGCCACAAGTGGTGCCTTGGTGATGGTAGGTGTGCTAATGGTGGATTCGGTGAAGAAAATCAATCTTGAGGATGTGTCGGAGGCTTTTCCTGCATTCATCACTATGATTACCATGGTCCTCTGCTATTCTATTGCCGATGGTATATGCTTAGGCATTCTTAGCTACGTGATTATCAAATTTTGTGCAGGAAAGTGGCGTCAACTCAATGTGACACTTGTTGTTCTGTCTCTACTCTTTATTCTCAACTACGCATTGGGATAATTCATCTCGCTCTTCAAAAAATATCTAAATTCATTGGAAAAATAGCAAGTTAGCTTGTCAGCCTATTTGCTAATTTCGCCTACGTATAATCAAAATAATAATGAAACTGAAAGCACTCCTTCTCACGTTGTTGTGCGCTTTGGCCGCAAAGCCAATACAAGCACAGGTCAATATGCAAGTGTTCTACGACTTTGGTAGCGATCGTAAGTTTGTCACCATGACACTAGAAATGTTTAAAGCTGACAAGTGGGGTACGAACTACTTCTTCATTGATCATGATTTCAATTATAGTCATCACGATTCCAACGAAAAGAATCGCTATGCTCCTGGCGGTACTTATCTTGAAATCTCGCGTTGTCTCAATTTCTGGCAGCATACGAAACTCGCTCCTTTAAGTTTGCATGTGGAATATGATGGTGGTATCACCAAGAGTTATCCCATCAATTCGGCCTGGCTTGCTGGTCTGGATTATTTCCTTCATGACAAGGAATTTCAGAATACCTTGAACCTTAAACTTATGTACAAAAAGATCCATAAAACCACGAGCAAGGTGCCTCTACAATTCACGGGCGTATGGACTTGCAAAGATCTCTTTGGTCTTAAGGGTTTGACTTTCGATGGTTTTGCTGATATATGGTTTGAAGACCATACTTTCGATAATGGCACTCCCGAAGGAAAGACGAAGCACACCATCTTTATTTCTGAACCTCAATTGTGGTACAACGTAGGTCGCCACTTCGGTTGTGACAATCTCAATGTTGGTACGGAGATAGAACTTAGCAACAACTTTGGCTCTACCCTTGGCTTTAAGTGTCGCCCGTGTTTGGGTGTGAAGTGGGTATTCTAGTCAATGAAAATATATTGTATATCCTCTTATAAAGTCTGAACTTCGCAGGCATAAAGTTTTTCGGAATAAATCAGACACAATGTCTACTCTTTGGGGTATCTTAGAAGAACAATAGGTCTGTAAATTTCGGACTTTATAGAGTGATAGATGATACGATACAGATGGGAAACTGCTGATAATTAGAGTTTACATAGATTCTATATAGAGAAAATAGTAAATATATAAAACGTGAAGATTTTATTCGTTGGGGCGAGTGCTCAGTGCGTCTTAACAACGAGCAGTTTGTCCCAACTGAATTTATGGATTTATTATTAGATGTGATAAGAGAAAAGGGTGGGGTGCTGGAATATAGACGATTGTATAGGATGCTCTTGAGGTTGTAAATGTCAGGCATATCAAGCAAAAACACACAGAATTTATGAGTTAAGGCCTAAAAAATACTAATAGGCACACTTTCGAGGAAAACTAACACACTAAGTTTAGTTTTTTTGCCGTAACTTTGCAGTCAAATTATATTGGTGCGTAGTGTATACTCATGTAATTGCGCACAGAGAACTACGAAATAATAAATAAAATTATCCATAACAAACAACACATGAAGAAAATCGCTTTATGGGTGCTTACCGCAGTGGCTTTGACCAGTTGCGGCAGCAAGTCTAATCAAATGGGCGAAGCCAGCAATGACTTCGCAGTTGAAACAGTTCAGACCACGACGGCTGACTTGAAGACGACTTATCCCGCCACCATCAAGGGTATGCAGGATATTGAAATTCGTCCGAAAGTATCGGGCTATCTAGTTAAGCTGCTCGTTGATGAGGGTTCTACTGTACGTAAAGGTCAGCCTCTATTTCTGATTGATTCTGAACAGTATCGTGCACAGGTGAAGGCCGCACAGGCTCAGATTCGCGTATGTCGTGCTAATATCGCTACTCAGCGTCTCACGGTGGAGAACAAGCGTATGCTCTTCAAGCAAAACATAATCTCAAGCTATGACCTAAAGATGGCAGAGAACACGTTGGCTTCTTACGAAGCACAGCTCGCGTCTGCTGAGGCACAACTTCAAAGTGCACAGGACAATCTGCGCTGGTGCACCGTGACAAGTCCTGCTGATGGCGTGGTAGGCTCTATTCCTTATCGTGTAGGTAGCTTGGTAAGCGCACAGTCGGTTGATCCTTTGACCACAGTATCGAACATTTCCAAGATGTACGTATATTTCTCTATGACAGAGAAGCAACTTCTTGCTCTTACGCGTGAGGCAGGTGGCGTGAACGCTGCAATAAAGAAAATGCCTGCGGTGAGTCTAGTTCTTTCTGATGGTTCTACTTACAGCCAAAGCGGTGTGATTAGCACAGTAAGTGGTGTAATTGATTCGTCTACAGGTTCTGTACAGATGCGTGCTACTTTCGACAATGCACAGCATATCCTTCGTTCGGGCGGTACGGGTTCAATCCTAGTTCCCACCCACTCTAACGATGCCATTATGGTGCCTCAGAGCGCTACTTTCGATGTGCAGGATAAGAAGTTCGTTTATGTGGTAAATGCTGATAAGACAGTAGCCACTCGCGAGATTACTGTTCTTCCGCAGAACGATGGTCAAACTTATGTAATAGCCTCTGGACTTCGTGCAGGCGAGCGCATCGTTGTAGATGGTGTAAACCAATTGAAGAATGGTCAGAAGATAAATCCTATTACTCCCGCTCAGCTTGAAGCTAATCAGAAAAAAGAGCAGCAGGCGATGAAGGATGGTAAAATGCCAGGACAACACTAAACAACTATAAGTATTAAGAATAAGGTATTCAGTGTTACGCAAGGGAAAGAGTTTCCTGTTGGTGATACTTTACTTTATATCTAATTGCTTATCCCAAAATAAGAAAATTTCATTCAAGTATGAATGATTAATACTTTTAACTGATGACTCTAGATAGATTTATAAACCGTCCGGTACTCTCTACCGTGATATCTATTGTGATTGTCATATTGGGTGTATTGGGTTTGGTATCACTCCCTGTTGTCCAATATCCTGACATCGCACCACCTACTGTGCAGGTGAGCACTACCTATACGGGTGCAAATGCGCAGACCGTGTTGAACTCCGTGATTGCTCCGCTCGAAGAGCAAATCAATGGTGTGGAAAACATGGACTACATGACATCTACTGCAACTAACACGGGTGCCGCCACCATACAGATTACCTTTAAGATGGGTACAGACCCTGATATGGCAGCTGTGAATGTGCAGAACCGTGTGGCCAAAGCACAGGGCTTGTTGCCCTCGGAGGTAACGCAGGTAGGTGTGATTACACAGAAGCGTCAGAGTTCAATGTTGATGATTTTCTCTGTTTCGGATACAGAGGACCGCTACGATGAGGCTTTTGTTGAGAACTATGCAAAAATTAACATCATTCCGCAGATTCAGCGTGTAAAGGGTGTGGGTGATGCCATGGTGATGGGTGCCGACTATTCTATGCGTATTTGGCTCAATCCAGAGAAGATGGCAGAATACCACTTGATGCCTACGGACATCAGCGGTGTACTGGCTGAGCAGAACATTGAGGCCGCACCTGGTAACATCGGTGAACGTGAAAACCAGACATTCCAGTACACGTTGCGTTACAAGGGTCGTTTGAGCCAGGTTCCCGAATTTGAAGATATTGTGATCAAGGCTAATCCTGATGGTACGATTATTCACTTAAAGGATGTGGCACGTGTAGAACTTGGCCGTGTAAGCTATGGCTTCTCGGGTAAGGTTAATGGTCACAAGTCAGTAACTTGTATGATTTCACAGATGGCAGGTTCAAATGCAACTGAAATCATTCAGGACTGTGAGAAGTTGCTTGATGATGCACAGAAGGGCTTGCCTCAAGGTTTGAAAATTACTGTGGCACAGAACGTCAACGACTTCCTTTTTGCCTCTATTCACGAAGTAATCAAGACCTTGATAGAGGCATTTATCCTCGTGTTTATCGTGGTATATATCTTCTTGCAGGATATGCGAAGCACCATCATTCCATCTGTGGCTATTCCTGTGGCTTTGATTGGTACTTTCTTTGCTTTGTATGTGATTGGTTTCTCAATCAACTTGCTGACACTTTCGGCCATGGTGCTGGCCATTGCCATTGTGGTGGATGATGCCATTGTGGTGGTGGAAGGCGTGCATGCCAAGTTGGATCAAGGCTACACGTCGGCACGAAAGGCTTCAATCGATGCCATGCGTGAGTTAGGATCGGCCATCGTGTCTATTACGCTCGTGATGATGGCAGTGTTTATTCCCGTGAGCTTTATGTCGGGTACGTCGGGTGTGTTCTATCGTCAGTTCGGTTTGACCATGGCTATTGCCATTGGTTTCTCAGCTTTGAACGCCCTTACGCTTTCGCCTGCCCTTTGTGCCATCTTGCTGAAACCGCACAAGGCACATGGTGAGGAGGAAGAATCGTTGAAACAACGCATGGGTAAGGCTTACAAGGCTGCTGGCCAAACAATGTATCAGCGTTATGCCGAAAGCATTGGCCGTATACTTCACCCCAGTATTACTCTGGTATTGGTTGTCATCTCTATTCTCGGCTTGATATTTGGTGGTTTCAACTTTGATTCGCACCCCATTATCACAGTGATTCTTTCAATCGTAGCTATATTGGCCTTTATCGGTCTGACTACGAAAAAGTTCCAAAACTCTTTCGAAGCTTCGTTTGATAAAATCTTGAAGTCGTACAAAAAGAAGGTGCTTATCTTCATTCAGCGTCCTTGGCTCTCGCTCGGTCTCGTTGCAGGTAGTATTGCGGTGTTGGTATGGATGATGAACATCACGCCTACCGCCATGGTGCCCTCTGAAGATACTGGTACCATTATGGGTGTTGTAACCATGCCTCCTGGCACATCACAAGATCGCACTGAAGCTTACCTCAACAAGGTGGACAGTCTCGTGCGTTCATGTCCGGCTGTTGAAATCAGCACCATTGTATCGGGTTACTCGTTCATCGGTGGTCAAGGTCCTTCGTATGGTTCGTTCATTATCAAGTTGAAGGATTGGGAAGAGCGCTCTATGAAGGAGAGTTCAACCGTAATCTTTGCCAACTTGTATCTGCGTTCGCGTGACGTGTTCAAGGATGCGCAAGTACTCTTCTTCCAGCCGCCTATGATTAGTGGTTATGGTGTGACAAATGGTTTTACATTTAACCTACAAGACCGTACCGGTGGCGACTTGAACAAGTTCTACCAGGTGGCTCAGACTTTCTTGGCAGACTTGCAGAAACGTCCTGAAATCGAGTCTGCTCAGACGACCTTCAACACCAACTTCCCTCAATATACTATTGATATTGATGCGGCCAAGTGTAAGCGTGCCGGACTTTCGCCCAAGGATATCTTGACAACGTTGCAAGGTTACTATGGTGGCCTTTACGCTTCAAACTTCAACCGTTTCGGTAAGATTTATCGTGTAATGATACAGGGTGAACAGGCCGACCGTGCAAACCTTGAGAGTCTGTACAAGATAAAGGTACGTAATGGCAGTGAAATGGCTCCTATCACTGAGTTCATGACTATTACTCCGACCTATGGTCCTGACAATATCAACCGTTTCAATATGTACACCTCAATGGCTGTGAATGGTAACCCTGCAACGGGATATACTTCGGGTCAGGCTATTAAGGCTATCGAAGAAGTGGCAGAAAAGAGTTTGCCTACGGGTTATTCGTTTGAGTTCTCTGGTCAGACTCGTGAGGAACAGCAGAATTCAGGTAGCACCACAGGTATCGTGTTTGTGCTCTGCTTCGTGTTTATCTACTTGTTGCTTGCAGCCCAGTACGAAAGTTACATGTTGCCCTTCGCTGTGTTGCTCTCAGTACCCTTCGGTTTGGCTGGTTCCTTCCTCTTCATTCAGGGCGTAGGTGCTATCAACAATGTGGTGCCTATCTTTGGCGAGGCTGCAAATAATATCTACGTACAGATTGCACTTATCATGTTGATGGGTCTGTTGGCCAAGAATGCCATCTTGATTGTAGAGTTTGCGCTTGAACGCCGAAAGATGGGTATGAGCATCTCTTGGGCTGCCGTGCTTGGTGCAGGAGCTCGTTTGCGTCCTATCTTGATGACCTCATTGGCCATGATTATTGGTCTGTTGCCTTTGATGTTCTCATTTGGTGTAGGTGCTAATGCTAACCGCTCGCTTGGTACATCTGCCATTGGCGGTATGTTAATCGGTATGATTTTCCAGATCTTTATTGTTCCTTCCTTGTTCGTGATTTTCGAATATTTGCAAGAGAAGATTAAGCCCATTACATGGGAAGATATGGACAATAGCGAGGCAAGTTCCGATATCGAACAGTACAGTAAATAATGTATCAAGCATAAAGACTTTATTGCTCATTGCGCTTGTGGTTGGCATCGTGCCAACTTCGAGCACAATGGCAAATAAAAATCTTTTGAACACAACGAATAATGAAAAAGATATTCCCTATCATAGGTTGCACCCTCTTGATGACAGGATGTACGGGCATCTACAAGAACTATGAGCGTCCCGAGTCCTTGAGTCAGGGTATAGACAGCCTCTACCGTAACACTACGGAAAACGTAGTGAAGGCAGACACTGCAAGCTATGGCAATACTCCCTGGCAGGAAGTGTTTACCGATCCGCAGTTGCAGGCACTCATCAATAAGGCTCTTGCCAACAATACCAACTTGCTCAATGCTGACCTCAATATTCAGCAGATTCAAGCAGGCCTCAAGATGGAGCGTTTGGCATACTATCCAAGCATCGCCTTCCAACCTCAAGGTTCAATGTCGAGCTGGGATTTCAATAAGGCCAGCAAGACCTATGCTTTCCCCATTGCTGCTAGTTGGCAGTTTGGTTCGATGGGTGCGATTCGCAATACAAAGAAGCAGTATGAGATGAATCTCGAGATGACCAAAGCTGCCAAGCAAGCCGCTCGCACTTCTATCATCGCCAATGTGGCAAATCTCTATTACACCCTTCAGATGCTCGACGAGCAACTCAAGACTACGCAAGCCACTATTGATATATGGGCAGAGAATGTACGTGCCATGGAAGCAATGAAAGAGGGAGGCATGACCAATCAAGCCGCTGTTTCTCAGACCAAGGCCAACTATTACAACCTTCTCAGCACCGTTCCTACTCTGAAGAATAGCATATCACAGACCGAGAACGCACTTTGCACTCTGCTCTGTGAAGCTCCTCACAGCATCAGTCGTGGCACTTTTAATGCCGATGCCTTCCCCGCCCAATACTCCGTGGGGATGCCTGTGCAGTTGCTTGCCAATCGTCCCGACGTGCATGCTGCAGAGATGAAGGTGGCTTCTGCATTCTATGGTGTAAATATTGCCAAGGCTGCTTTCTATCCTTCGCTTAATATCACGGCGCAGGGAAGCTGGACAAATAGTGCTGGCATGATTGTCAATCCGGGTAAAATTCTTGCCACATTGCTCGGTTCGATTACGCAGCCCCTCTTTGCCAATGGTAAGTTGAAGGCCAACTTGAAGATTTCGCAACTCCAGTATGAAGCTGCGCAGAACGACTTCAAGTCAACCCTCATCAGTGCTGGTCAAGAAGTAAGCAATGCTTTGTCACAATATGAAGCTGCAGCTCAGCAAGAAGCAGCTTGCAAGCAGCAGGTGGCCGAACTTACTACGGCGCTTGAGAATACCAAAATGCTCTTCCAACACAGCGCAAGCACCACATACTTGGAGACACTGACAGCTCAGCAGAGTCTGATTCAAGCACAGCTGACGCTCATCTCAGACAAGTTTGATAAGGTGCAAGCAGCCATCAATCTTTATCAAGCACTAGGTGGCGGCCGTGAAATAGAAACGAATAATAACTAACCTCGTCGAGAGGAAAGAATATAAGGTTATAAAGCGTCCTACTCTTTTAGGCAGACGGCTTTATAACCTTATCAACATACTTTTCTCCGACAATAAAATCATCTATCCATGATCAGTCCTTTAGCATACGTTGACCCTGAAGCCAAGCTCGGTCAGAACGTAGAAGTAGGCCCTTTCGCCTACATAGAAAAAGGTGTCACCATTGGTGATAACTGCGTAATCAAGGCACACGCAAGTATCCTCGAAGGTACTACGATGGGTACAGGAAATGTAGTATATCAAAATGCTGTGCTAGGTGCTACCCCACAGGATTTCCACTATGTGGAGGGAACTCCCTGCAAATTGGTGATAGGTAACAACAATCATATTCGCGAGAATGTGGTGATTGCGGCAAGTTCCTATGTTGGAAAAGCCACGCAAATCGGTGATGGCAACTTCATTATGGATCGCGTACACCTCTGTCACGATGTAAAGATAGGCAATAAGTGTGTGATAGGTATTGGCGCTTGTGTAGCGGGCGAAGCCGAAATTCACGATTGTTCTATTCAAAGTACGGGAGTGGTAGTGCAGCAGCATGTTCGCGTAGGTCGCTTCTCGCTTATTCAGAGTGGTTGCCGCGTACAGAAGGATGTACCTCCTTACGTCATTTTGGGTGGCAATCCTGCTTCTTACCATGGAGTTAATGCAGTAGTGCTGAAGCACGTCAATGTAACAGAGCGCATCATACGCCATATTGCTAATACTTACCGCATTATCTACACGAGCAACTTCAGCCTTGAAGATGCAGTCATTAAGATTCCCGAGCAGATTCCTATGAGCGACGAAATTCATGATATCCTCGAATTTATCAAGGGTGCCAAGCATGGCATCGTTCGTCACATGAAGGAAGACTAATTCTCGATGTACATGATATTATAGAAGGAGACTGATGTCCAAAGAAAAGGATGTCAGTCTCCTTTCCTTTGTGTCAAAATCATTATTTTTAATGAAAGTTTCTATCCATTGCAAGGACTGTTTGAGTTTAAGTGCCGCTACGTCACTCCAGATGGAGAACGCGAGGGGTTGATGCCCGTCTCTTATTACGATAAGATTTCCTATGACCATTGGGCTTATCGGTACAAAATGGAAAAGACAAAATCTTACTACGATAATGATCTATGCCAGTTTGCTACTGCCTCTTCGCATCGCATAGATGCACAACACGTAGGTATCTCGCTCTCTCTCAAACCCATAATGTGGTCTGCCAATGCTAAAGCTAGTGTGAAGCTTTTGCTTCTTAATAAGCAAACGGGCGATCTCTCCATTGTGGCAAAGCACGGCATCGAGATGGTGGAAAACGGCGAGACAACCATCGACTTTACTGCTCCCCTAGCATCAGGTACAGAGTATGAAGGTTGGGTGTTATGTAACAAATGGGGAGATAACATTAGTAGTAAGAATTATTACGTAATCAATCGTGATAAGGAATTTGCTCGTTTCACCATTCGCAAGGATGGTTCTTTAGTAGGCATCAATCAAGTGCAAGCACCGAGCAAGCAGACTTTCTCCGAGGGTGAGAAAGTGAAGGTATATGATGCTGATGGACGCCTTCTCCTCGACACGACCTTCTCCTCCAATCTGTGGCAGAACCTTGACCGCACATTGCCTCATGGCATATATATTATTAAATCTGCTTCACGTAGTGTGAAACTGAGAAAGTAGCGTGAATAAAATAGTAAAAGGGTGGTTCTAATAATCCTGATGTTAGGTATTATTAGAACCACCCTTATTATATGTCGAAATGTGCTGTCCACAGATGTACGTCTTATCGTTCATGAATCTCCATCTTACCGTCCATAGATCTTCATCTTTCCATCGTTCACCGCCCAGTGACCCATCGTTCACCGCCCAGTGACCCATCGTTCACCGCCCAGTGACTGATCGTTCAACGCCCAGTGAACGATGGGAAAGTCTTCAAAGAGAAACGGGAAGACCTAGGTCTTAGCTTGATAATGACGAGGTTCGTGACACTTCGTTCACAGCTTACGCAATACCCCGTTCGCAATGGGTATTTTATCTATACAGAGAGAAGAATTTGCGTGCTACGAAGATATACTATATCCTCGCACCGAAAAGGCTATGTAAAAGGATTTTTACTCAATACTTGAGGGGAAGAAATAAATATGTGTAGATATTAGGTGAATTTGTGTGAATAAGACTTTGTGAAAGAATAAGAAAGGCCTTCATGTGGCCTCAATTTGCAAGTTCTGTACAATAAAAGAGCAAAAAAGGCTTGTAGTAAAGAAATAATCATTACTTTTGCATCTGAAAGCCGAGTGGCCAATAGCATCAGGGCAGATATGAGGTCTGTTAAAGTGAAATTGCGTAAGCCATAGGCTCTCTTCAATCTAACCCAAGCATCGGCTTGTGCAGCGTGTTGCCCCAAAATGCCAGATGCAGTTCAGGTGGAGTCTTTTATCTATCACTTTGTCATTAATTAACTCCGCCTCTCTCCAATACAATAATCCAGCAAATATTCAGTAATTCCCAGCAAGGGACATCTAGATGTTTTGTCGTCGGGACAAAGCGTACGTGGATTATGGTATATTGCCGTCTAGCCTCAAAAGAGTACGACGCAACCTGCCGACAATAGCATAAATGATGATATTAACCTCAGCAATTATATGACAAACTTTACGAAAGAGCAACTTACCGATAAAAACGATGCAGAGTTGCTCGCGATTGCAGAAGAGATGAAAATAGCCGATGTGGTGAACCGCTCGCGTGAAGAAATAATCTATGATATCCTTGATGCACAAGCCGTTCAGCTATCTACTCCTGCAGAACCTATTTCAGGAAAGCGCCGCACCCGCATCGTAAAGCGTAATGAAGCTGACCACGTATTCTCTACTAACCTCTCGCCTAAAACGAAAAACGAAGAAGAGGTGGATTCTCAAGATAAAAAAGATGAAACTCCTAAGGTTTCCACTCCCGAGGTACCTGTGCTTCCTAAGCGTAAGCGTGGACGTCCTTCGAAGGCCGATATAGCCGCTCGCGAGGCAGCACTGAAAGCCGCAGAAGAAGCTAGCTTTTTCGCTAATGATACCGTAGAAAAAAGTGAAGAAGAAAAAGCTGTCGTAGCAGAAGATAAAAAGCCGCAGACCTCAGCAGTGAGTAAGCCGCAAGGAGGTGATGGCATTCCCGACTTCGTGGCTGAGCAGATGCGCTCTCAGACACCGATAAGCGCTGCTAGTCCCGATGTACTTGATATGGAAGAGGTGAAGCGAACTTTGGGTAATCGTGTGTCAGCTAATTCCCCCAAAGTAGAAACAAGCGAAGTAAAAGTTTCTTCAACAGACGAAGAAAGGGGAAATCCCAACAACGAAGAAGATTTTATCATTACCAAGGATATTCCCGTAATCTTCGAGGGAAGTGAACTCAATGTGCCGCAGAATAATGACAATATGTCACGTTATGGCAGTTATGGACAGCCCGCGGATGAGGAAATGCAGAACCGTCCTAAGTTCCGACGTTTTAAGGACGATCCCATTATGCAGTCGAAGGTAGCTAGCACGCCTGCCGTTAAAGCAGAACGTTATCCGTCGTCAGTACAGACAGCATCTTATAATGTAGCGCCACAGTATACAGGTTCGCAACCCGTTGATCACTTGCTGAATGGTCGTGGCGTACTTGAAATTGTGCCCGAAGGATTCGGCTTCCTTCGTTCGTCTGATTACAACTATTTGGCTTCGCCCGACGATATATATGTCTCTCCTGCACAAATTCGCCGTCATGGCCTCAAGCCAGGTGATGTGGTGGAAGGCAAAGTGAAAATACCGCGCGAGGGAGAAAAGTTCTTCGCCTTGATGGAAGTAGAGCATATCAATGGCCTCACTCCAGAAGAAGTGCGCGATCGCATTTCATTCGAGCATCTCGTGCCACTCTTCCCCGAAGAAAAATTCAATTTGTGCTCGGGCAAGGATGATAGCCTCTCATGTCGTCTCGTCGACCTCTTTACCCCCATTGGTAAGGGACAGCGTGCACTGATTGTAGCACAGCCAAAGACGGGTAAAACCATGCTCATGAAGGATATTGCCAATGCCATCTCACGCAATCATCCCGACACCTATCTTATGATGCTCCTTATCGACGAGCGTCCAGAAGAAGTGACTGATATGATGCGTACGGTGAAGGCTGAGGTAATTGCCTCAACTTTTGATGAACCAGCAGCGCGCCACGTCAAGATTGCGGGCATAGTGCTCGATAAGGCAAAGCGTATGGTAGAGTGCGGTCACGATGTAGTGATCTTCCTCGACTCGATTACGCGTTTGGCTCGCGCTTACAACACGGTAGCACCCACTTCGGGAAAGATACTTTCCGGTGGTGTCGATGCCAATGCCTTGCAGAAGCCTAAGCGCTTCTTTGGTGCAGCACGTAATATCGAAGGAGGAGGTTCGCTCACCATTATCGCAACAGCGCTAATTGATACAGGTTCAAAGATGGACGAAGTCATCTTTGAAGAGTTCAAGGGAACGGGTAACATGGAGTTGCAGCTCGACCGCTCATTGGCCAATAAGCGCATTTTCCCAGCTGTCAACATTGTGGCATCTTCTACTCGTCGAGACGATCTCTTACAAGACGAGCTCACTCGCAAACGCATGTGGGTGCTTCGCAACTACATTGCCGATATGAATCCGCTCGAAGCCATGACAGACGTGAAGCGTCGACTTGAAAATACACGCGACAATACTGAGTTTATCGCTACGATGAACACACAGTATTAATCCTTTCGCTACTTTTTGATGTGTGATTTGCATGCTTTTGAAAGCGTATTCTTGATAGTAATTTCAGTCCCATAGTTCGCTATGTTCTTTTATTCAGAAGTATACACTTTTCATACCACGCAGATTTTGTCATTAGAATAAATAGAACTAGCCTTTATCCAAGGGAATACGCCCAACGCTTATCCGTGTTGGGCGTATTCCCTTTTGGGGCTTTTAAAAGTGCATCTTTTATCGTACAATAGCGTGATTTGTATCCCTTGTGAAATAGAAACACTTGGCGAACATAAACTCTTATTAGACCTTGTTGTGTCGCGATTGCGTGACCGAACGGATGCGATAAGCGCTGGTTGGGAGAAGAAGGAAGCGCTGCAGGAGGATTTTTGACGATAAAGAGGGCTTTTTGATTAACTTTGAAACGAAAGTTTCTTTTCTCTCTCCTCTATAAGCAGCAAATTTTTGCTACAATCTCGTTGTAAATGAAAGAAGAAAGCCACTTGATATTACAATCAGTGTACCAAGCTGTTACAAAACGGAAAAATTATACAAAAACGTTTTGCTATTCGCCTGTAAGAGGTTATCTTTGCATCGTTATTATAGTTTTTTATGAAGAATGAACGTTTTGCTCCCGACTATATCTTTGAGACAAGTTGGGAAGTATGTAATAAAGTGGGCGGCATCTATACGGTGCTCTCTTCGCGCGCTAAAACGCTTATGTCTGACTATCAGGATCGTCTCGTCTTTATAGGTCCTGACTTAAAACAACCTACCGCTAACGTTGATTTTTGTGAAGATGAAAGGTTGTTGCCCGCCTGGAAAAAGGCCGCAGCAGACTTGGGTCTAAAGTGCCGCATAGGCCGATGGAATGTGCCTGGACAACCTGTCGCAGTTCTCGTAGATTTTGCCCCCTTCTTTGAGATTAAGGATGATATCTATGCTGAAGCATGGGATCTCTTCCGAGTGGATTCTCTCCATGCTTATGGCGATTATGATGAGGCCTCTATGTTCTCGTATGCCGCTGGTCGCTTTGCTGAAGCCGTAGCGTCACTCTGCTTGAAACCAACGGATCGTGTGGTTTATCAAGCTCATGAATGGATGTCGGGACTTGGCATGCTTTTCCTCAAAAAACATCAACCTCGCGTGGCCACAATCTTTACCACTCACGCCACTAGTATCGGTCGCTCTATTGCAGGGAATAATAAGGAACTTTATGCCTATTTCGATGGTTACAACGGCGATCAGATGGCGCAAGAGCTCCACATGGATTCAAAGCATAGCATCGAAAAACAAAGCGCTTGGCGAGCCGACTGCTTCACCACAGTGAGCAGTTTTACCGACCGCGAGTGTAAGCAATTGCTTGATAAGCCCGCCGATGTGGTGTTGCCTAATGGATTTGAAAATGACTTTGTGCCCAAAGGCACTCAATATACGCAGACTCGCCGTAAGGCTCGCCGTCGCATACTTGATGTGGCAAGTGCACTGACTGGTACACAACTTCCTGAAGATACACTTATCGTCTCTACGAGTGGACGCAATGACTATCGTTGCAAGGGATTCGATGTGTTTTTGCAGACAATGGCCAATCTGCGTGGCCAGCTCAATGCTTCTTCCCAGCAACAGCAAGTGTTGGCTCTTATTGAAGTGCCATGTTGGCTTGAAGGTCCGCGAAAGGATTTGCAGGAAGCTCTTGATGCGAAGGGAGGGGCAGATGGACTGCCACTAGTCAACCCTTTCATTACGCATACTCTTCATAATTTTGATGAAGACCGCATTGTCTGTCAGATTCGTCAGCTTGGATTGCAAAATCTGCCCACGGATAAGGTGAAGGTAATACTTGTGCCCTGCTATCTTGAGGGCAACGATGGCATCTTTAATATGCCTTACTACCATCTGTTAGCAGCCAACGACCTTGCGCTTTATCCTTCTTACTATGAGCCTTGGGGCTATACGCCGCTCGAGAGTTGCGCATTCCACACTCCTTGTGTGACCACTGATTTGAGTGGCTTCGGACAGTGGGTGGATAGCGTTCTCGGACATGAGGGACAACTTGAAGATGGTGTGCGCGTGATTCATCGTGACGATAGCAACTATTTTGAAGTGTGCACTCAGATGGCTCAGACTATTACTTCTTTGCTTGCCATGCCTGCCAAAAATCGTACAGGTGTGCGTCGTCGTTCAGCAAGTTTAGCCGACCAAGCACAGTGGAAGCATTTCATCAAGTATTATTACGATGCTTACGAATTTGCGTTTAAGCGCGTAGAAATGGGTGAAGAATAGAGACATAGCTCTATTTCGATAAATCACAGATTAGGCTGAAAACCTCTAACAAAGAAAAAACAATTCTAATAATAACGTAGTCCGTCGCTGCTACAGTTGTTGGCAGCCGCGGCTCAATCTTCTTGATTATATGAACGTAAAGATTAGCAACGCCAACCAACCTTCATGGAGGGTGGTAAACGTAAAGAGCCACATCCCCGAAGCTCTGAAGAAGTTGGACGAGTTAGCACACAACCTCTGGTGGGCTTGGAACACGGAAGCACAGCAGCTCTTTGCAAGCCTCGATGATGACCTTTGGAAGAAGGTCAACAAAAATCCTATTGACTTGCTTCGAAGCATGGACTATGACCGCTTGATAGAGCTCTCAAAGGATGACGAACTGATCGCTCGTATGGAAAAGGTTTATGCCGACTTCCGTAAGTACATGGACGTAAAGCCTAATGCCAAGCGTGCCTCTGTAGCTTACTTCTGCATGGAGTATGGTTTGAATCATGTGCTGAAGATTTATTCGGGTGGTCTGGGTATTCTTGCTGGTGACTACTTGAAGGAGGCTTCTGATAGCAATGTTGACATGTGTGCGGTAGGTTTCCTCTATCGTTTTGGCTACTTCTCTCAGACTCTCTCAATGGATGGTCTGCAGATTGCTAACTATGAAGCGCAGGACTTCGATCGTCTGCCCATCGAGCGTGTACTCGATAAGGACGGCAATCAAGTAATCGTTGACGTGCCTTATCCCAACTTTATGGTTCACGCTGCTCTTTGGGTGGCCAACGTAGGACGTATCAAACTCTACTTGCTTGATACAGACAACGATATGAACTCAGAGTTCGACCGTCGCATCACTCACTCACTCTATGGTGGTGATTGGGAGAACCGTATTAAGCAGGAATATTTGCTTGGTATCGGTGGTATGCTCGCTCTCAAGAAGTTGGGCATCAAGAAAGATATCTACCACTGCAATGAAGGACATGCTGCTCTCTGCAACGTGCTGCGCTTGGCCGACTACGTGGAAAGCGGCTTGACTTTCGATGAAGCTCTTGAACTCGTTCGTGCTTCTTCTCTCTATACCGTACATACTCCTGTGCCTGCTGGTCATGATTACTTCGATGAAGGTCTCTTCAATAAGTATATGAATCAGTTCCCCGCTCGCTTGGGTATTTCGTGGGACGATTTTATGGGGCTCGGCCGTACCAATCCCGATGATAAAGGTGAGAAGTTCTGTATGTCTACATTCCTCTGCAAAACTTGTCAGGAAGTAAACGGCGTAAGTTGGCTCCACGGCCGCGTAAGTCAGCAGATGTTTAAGGGCATTTGGCCGGGCTATATGCCTTCTGCTCATCGTCTTAACCATGCAGAGCGCAGCCACGACGAATGGTTTGATATCTACAATCCTCATCCCGAGGAAAGCCACGTTGGCTATGTGACCAATGGTGTGCACTTCCCCACATGGTGTGCCAAGGAATGGCAGTCAGTTTATGCTAAGTATCTCGGTAAGGAGTATATCCACGATCAGAGCAATAGCAAAATTTGGGAGAAGATTTACAATGTACCCGACGAAGTAATTTGGAACACTCGCGTTACACTGAAGAACAAACTTATTGATTATATCCGTGCTCGCTTCCGCGAGAATTGGCTCCGCAATCAGGGCGATCCCTCATTGGTAGTAAGCCTCCTCGATAAGATCAATCCTAACGCACTCTTGATAGGTTTCGCACGTCGTTTTGCCACATACAAGCGTGCTCATTTGCTCTTCTCCGACCTCGACCGTCTATCAAAGATTGTCAATAATCCTGACTATCCTGTACAGTTCCTCTTCGCAGGTAAGGCTCACCCCGCCGACGGCGCTGGTCAAGGTTTGATTAAGAAAATCTACGAAATTTCTCAGCGTCCCGAGTTTATGGGTAAGATTCTCTTCCTCGACAACTACGATATGCAGCTCGCACGTCGTCTTGTATCGGGTGTTGATATCTGGATGAACACACCGACTCGTCCTCTCGAGGCATCGGGAACTTCAGGCGAAAAAGCCTTGATGAATGGTGTAATCAACCTCAGTGTGCTTGATGGCTGGTGGTATGAGGGTTATCGTGAAGGCGCTGGTTGGGCACTGACCGACCGTCGCACTTACGAAAATCAAGAGCATCAAGATCGCCTCGATGCTTCTACCATTTATTCTATGCTTGAGCAGGAAATCATCCCTCTCTACTATGCACGTAATCGTAAGGGATATTCTGAAAACTGGGTACGCACGGTAAAGAATTCTATCGCTTGCATTGCTCCTCAGTATACCATGAAGCGTCAGCTCGATGACTACTATGATCGTTTCTACAATCCCGAAGCAGCTCGATTCAAGAAACTCTCTGCTAATGACAATCAGGAAGCAAAAGAAATTGCTCACTGGAAGGAAAGCGTAGCTGAACGTTGGGACAATATCCGTGTGGTAAGTAGCGAACGCAGCGAGAACCTTCAGAATGGCACTCTCGTTAGTGGTAAGGACTTCTCTGTAAAACACGTGGTAGACGAACAGGGTCTCGACGATGCTATTGGTATCGACCTCGTAGTAATGACTGGTTCTGAGGGTAACGAGAATATTTACTCTGTATTCCCGATGAATGTTGTCGGTCACGAAGGCAACCTCTATACTTTCGAACTCACTGCAAGTGTCGACCTTGCTGGTTCTTACAAGGTAGCCTATCGTATGTATCCTAAGAACAAGAAGTTGCCCAACCGTCAGGACTTCTGCTATGTTCGTTGGTTCAACTAATCTATAATTTTATTACTATTGAGGCCACTTCCATCTTGGGAGGTGGCCTCAATGTTATATCTGCTCAAAACTCCGAACGGAAAGCCGTTGGCGAATAGATTATTCGCCAGCGTATGAATCTATACAATCATATTATTCACACAAGCAATGAAAAAGATAAAGTTTCTCTTACTTATGTTGGCCATGCTCGTGCTTGCACCAACTATTCCTGTCAATGCACAGTCGAAGTTTACCGTTCCTATTACAGGTCGTAAGGTAAGGCTTTGGGTGAGCGACGAACAAGTGCTCAGCCTTAGCTCGCAAGAATATCAAAGCTATTTAAAGACGGCGAAAATATCTACCGATGCTACTAATACAGCTTTGGTAAAGAAAGTGGGACAGAACTTGGCGAATGCCGTAGAGACTTTCTTGAAACAAAACAACCGTCTTGACGCTATTCAAAATTATAGTTGGGAGTTTAATCTCGTGCAAGATAATTCGGCCAATGCTTTCTGTATGCCTGGAGGCAAGATTGTGGTATATGAAGGATTGCTTCCCATCACACAATCGGAATCAGCTTTGGCCATTGTACTAGGTCATGAAATTGCTCATGCCGTGGCAAGGCACTCAGCTGAGCAACTTAGCACACAGGTAAAGCAGCAGATGGGTGCCAAAGTGCTTAGTGGTATTCTTGGCGTCACAGGTGCGAGCAATACGACTTCTGTCTTGAGCCAAGTTGCCTTCTCTTTGGGTACAAAACTAGGAAGTCTGAAATATTCGCGCGACAACGAGAGCGAAGCCGACTACATGGGGTTGGTTTTTGCCGCTATGGCTGGTTACGACCCTAGTGTAGCCCTTGACTTTTGGAAACGTATGGCTGCTAGCTCTTCGAATACGAAACTTGCCTTCTTGAGCGATCATCCCTCAGATGCAAAGCGTATTGCAAATATTCAAAAGTGGCTTCCTGAAGCAAAGAAGTACTACCATCCTGTAACTACTACGACCACTACTAAGAAGACGACCACTACGAAGAAGTCTACGAAGAAGTCTACGAAGAAAACTTCCAAGAAGACGGCCAAAAAGAAGTCTACCAAAAAGAAGAAATAGAAATTTCGCTCTTTTGCGATAAACTGCAAGTTAAGTTCCCGATAAGCAAGTGTTTTTCTACGCTTTGCTTATCGGGATTTTATTCAAGAGAATATGAAACTGTATGTCTAAAAAAGAAAAAACAATATCCTTTCTTTGGCAGCACATGTGGCTACTCGTTTCTTTATTTATCATGACGCTCGGCGTAGCGGTCTGTGTGCGCAGTATGTTAGGTTCAAGTGTAATATCCACTTTGCCCTATGTCTTTGAAACGGCTGGGAAACGTCAGCTCGGTGTGCCTGCTCTTACCATTGGACAATACACGTATATAATGAATGGAATTTTGGTGTTGGGGCAGATAGCAGTATTGCGTCGTAAGTTTGAACTCGTACAGTTGTTCCAACTCTTAGTTGGTTTCGTATTTGGTTCTTTTATCGACCTAAACATGTTTCTCACGCAATGGCTCACGCCCCTCACATGGGGTATGAAGTCTCTTACGCAGCTCATGGGTTGCACTGTGCTCGGAATAGGCATTGCTTTGGAAGTACGTTGTGGTTCTGTCACGATGCCAGGCGAAGGCTTTCCTGTTGCGATTAGCTTGGTGACGGGCATGGAGTTTCCAAAGGTAAAGATTCTAGTCGACACCACACTCGTGGCGTTAGCTGTAATCTTCTGTTATGTATTCTTTGGTTCGTGGCAATGGTACATCGTGGGCATAGGTACGCTCTTCGCTATGATTTATGTAGGAATGGTAGTTCGCTTCATCGGTCATCATCTTGTATGGTTCGATAGATTGCTTTCCTACCAACCAGGCTTTCGTCGTTATGTCTATGGCCTTGCCCGTCTGCTTTATAAATTAAAGAGATAAATTACTCCCGCTTACAACGTTCAATAGAGTAAAAAGCTGTACTATGGGTTACGCATCCTCGCTTCGGAATCACAATCTTTGGAAATAACCTCTTGAATCGTAGATGTAGCCGATGTGAGGACGCGCAGTCTATGGTAAGGGTCGCTTGGGTAAAAGAATAATATTTTATCCTCTCCTTTGTTCAATTCAATACAGAAAAGGAGATTATAAAATACAGAAAAGGAGGATGTCCATGCGGATATCCTCCTTAGGGTGTGTTTATTGGGGCTTATGTTTACTTAGCCTTTTCAACGATGGCTTTGAAAGCCTGGGGGTTGTTCACAGCGAGGTCGGCGAGCACCTTGCGGTTAATCTCGATACCAGCTTTGTGAAGTCCACCCATGAGCTGAGAGTAAGAAAGACCTTCGAGACGTGCAGCAGCATTGATACGCTGAATCCAAAGAGCGCGGAAGTTGCGCTTCTTATTGCGACGATCGCGGAAGGCGTAGGTTAGACCCTTTTCCCAAGTATTCTTGGCAACGGTCCAAACGTTCTTGCGGGCACCATAGTAACCGCGGGTGAGTTTAAGGATTCTCTTACGCTTAGCTCTAGAAGCTACGTGATTTACTGATCTTGGCATTTTTTTGTTACATTTTGGAGGTTAGCGCCGCCCGTGATTGATTGTTAGAGGCGAACTTGGAAGCTAAACATCCGGTTAGACTTTAATGTGTGAGATTGAAAAGTTTCGTGTTGCTCTGTTACAGTGCAATTCCGAGTAGGGAAGATTAACGGAGGCAGAGGAGTTCACGAACCTGACGAGTGTTAGTACCGTCAACGATAGCTACGTGGTCGAGGTTGCGCTTCTGCTTCTTAGTCTTCTTGGTCAGAATGTGACTGTGGTAAGCGTGACGTCTCTTAATCTTACCTGTTCCGGTGAGCGTGAAACGCTTCTTGGCACCAGAATTAGTCTTAACTTTTGGCATTTTCTTTTGTTGTTTAATTGTTAATATATCACTGCGGCTACGTGAGATACCGAACGTAGCGCGCAAGCATTTCTTTGGATACTAGAAGTCCCCCTTTTCAGAGTGTATTCTATAGTTTTTAAAACTCCTCGCCTTCTACGAATGGACCTGTATATTCCTTCTTCGCTTTTACTTGCGGAGCTTTCTTAGCGGGCTTAGCGGAAGTGGCGTCTTCTGTCGTAGAAGTTTGTGACTCTGCTTCTACTGTTTTCTTGGTAGTTCCTGTCTTCTTAGGAGCAATGAACAGAATCATTCGCTTACCTTCTAGCACAGGCATTTGTTCCACTTTGCCATATTCTTCAAGGTCGTTGGCAAAACGAAGCAGAAGTACTTCGCCTTGTTCTTTAAAGAGGATAGAGCGACCACGGAAAAATACGTAAGCCTTCACCTTATCGCCTTCCGAGAGGAACTCTTTGGCATGTTTCAGCTTGAAGTTGTAGTCGTGCTCATCAGTTTGAGGTCCGAATCGGATTTCCTTTACTTCTATTTTTACCTGCTTTGCCTTCAACTCCTTCTGGCGCTTCTTCTGTTGGTAGAGAAATTTAGAGTAGTTGATAAGTCGGCATACGGGAGGCACGGCGTTAGGTGATATTTCTACGAGGTCAACGCCCTTTTGCTGAGCAAGCTGAATGGCTTGGCGCGTAGGCATTACTTCTGATTCCACATCGTCACCCACGATACGTACTTCGCGGCAGCGAATCTGCTCGTTAATACGATGTTGTGGCTTGTTGTTATTGCGGTCGCGGCGATTATTCTTCTGCGGTGCTGGCATTAAATGTGTTGTATTGAGTTTGTTTGTTCAAGAGTTCAAGAGTTGCTTTCGCCTTTGCCTAGGGCTTGGGGCGTATTGTTTCAAGCTCTCAAACGTTCAACTTTGATTTAATCGGCTGCAAATTTACGCCATCTTTTTTGAAAGGCAAAGAGAATCAGTGATTTTTTATCTCTATGCGCGTAAGAAAATACAGTTCGGGGTGGGTGAGAACAGGTGCTTGGACACGTGGCTAATGACAATGCAAGGAAGTGCTGCCTCTAGTAGTCTTAGAAAAGGTGGTCGGAGTGTGAGCAAAATCGGGGTGTGTTCCTCTTGTTATAACAGATAAGGGAATTGCAACATAGCGTTGCAATTCCCTAGTCATGATTGTGTTTAGCTAAGTTGAAGCTTAGTATTCTTTTGTCATTTCGGCAACTTCATCGTTAATCTTCTTAGCGAAGTCAGCAATGGAGAGTATGCCTTGGTCGCCTTCGCCCTGCTTACGTACAGCAACGGTGCCATTGGCAGCTTCCTTTTCACCTACTACGAGGAGATAAGGCACGTGCTTCATTTCATTGTCGCGAATCTTGCGGCCAATCTTCTCAGAACGGTCGTCAACGTAGGCACGTACGTCCTGTGCATTGAGTTCTTCGCTAACCTTTTGGGCATAGTCGTTGAACTTGTCAGAGATAGGCAATACGGCCACTTGGTCGGGAGTGAGCCAAAGTGGGAAGTGACCTGCAGTGTGTTCGATAAGCACAGCTACGAAACGTTCCATAGAACCGAATGGGGCACGATGAATCATTACCGGACGGTGCTTTTGGTTGTCTGCGCCAGTATATTCGAGTTGGAAGCGCTCAGGCAAGTTGTAGTCTACCTGAATTGTACCCAACTGCCAACGACGACCGAGAGCATCTTTCACCATGAAGTCGAGCTTTGGACCATAGAAAGCAGCTTCGCCATACTCAATGTGAGCGGGTAGTCCCTTTTCTTTGCAAGCTTCGATGATGGCCTGTTCAGCGCGTTCCCAGTTCTCTTCAGAGCCGATATACTTCTCACGATGTACCTTGTCGCGGAGAGAGATTTGGGCTTCAAACTTATCGAATTTCAAAGCCTTGAAGATAATCATGATGATATCCATCACGCGGAGGAATTCATCCTTTACTTGTTCGGGAGCACAGAAGATGTGTGCATCGTCTTGGGTAAAGCCACGCACACGTGTTAGTCCGTGAAGCTCACCACTCTGTTCGTAGCGATATACTGTGCCGAACTCTGCGCAACGGAAGGGGAGTTCCTTGTATGAACGCGGACGCCATGCGAAGATAGCGCAGTGGTGAGGGCAGTTCATAGGCTTCAGCATGTACTCTTCGCCCTCTTCGGGAGTGTGGATGGGCTGGAAAGAGTCCTTGCCATACTTAGCATAGTGGCCAGAGGTGACGTAGAGATTCTTCGAACCGATATGAGGTGTCATTACCTGCTGATAGCCGTAGCGCTTCTGTATTTTCTTCAAGAAGTCTTCAAGGCGCAGACGGAGCTGTGTGCCTTTCGGAAGCCACATAGGTAGTCCTTTTCCAACGAGATCGGAGAACATGAAGAGTTCCATTTCCTTACCAATCTTGCGGTGATCGCGGCGTTTAGCCTCTTCAAGCATTTGAAGGTATTCATCGAGGAGCTTTTTCTTGGGGAAGCTGATGCCATATACACGGGTCATCATGGGGCGCTTCTCGTCGCCACGCCAGTAAGCTGAACTTACGGCAGTTACTTTAACAGCCTTGATAGGAGCGGTGCTCATCAAGTGTGGACCACGGCAGAGGTCAGTATAGTTGCCCTGAGTATAAGTGGTGATGTGCCCGTCTTCGAGTTCTTCGATAAGCTCATTCTTATAGGTTTGTCCGTGTTCGGCAAAGAACTTCAGTGCGTCGGCCTTTGAGATGTCCTTGCGTACAAGAGCCTCTTTCTTCTGAGCCAACTCCTGCATCTTCTTCTCTATCTTGGGGAAGTCGGTCTCGCTGATAGCTACGCCTTCGGGGGGCATCACGTCATAGTAGAAACCGTTTTCGATAGCCGGACCGATACCAAACTGAGTGCCGGGCCAAAGTTCCTGCATGGCTTCGGCCATGAGGTGAGCGGATGTATGCCAGAAGGCATGCTGACCTTCTTCATCGTCCCATTTATAGAGATTGATAGTAGCGTCTTCGGTAATGGGGCGATTGAGTTCAACCGTTTCGCCATTCACACCGCATACCAACACCTCTTGGGCTAAGCGCTGAGAGATGCTTTCTGCGATTTGGAGGCCCGTTACGCCGCTTTCATATTCGCGTACGGAACCATCCGGGAAAGTAATTTTGATCATAACAAACTGGTGTTATTATTTTTAATGCCGCAAAGTTAATGTAAAGCGAGAGTATTGCCAAGAAAAAAACGAAATTTTATCCAACTCTGCTCTTTGTCGGAGCAAGGAATGGTCAAAGCGTGTCAAGATGGAATGCGTTTGGTTGCGTTTGGGGCGGAATTTTATTCTTTCAATTGCCCCCGTTTTCTTTCCTTTTCCTCTTGAGTGAGTTTCGCATTTACAATGGGCGACGCATCCTCGCGTCGGCATCATCTGTGAATAAGATGTAGGTTCTCTCTTTTCTTGTTGATAATGCCGAAGCGAGACGCGTCGCCCACGGAACAATTGAATTTGCTCTTTAGTTAATCGATGGTGTCAGAGCCATAGCGCAATCACGATTTTGGATAGTGAATAGGCAACGGACGCAACGAATTACCAAATTCTTTGCGGAGCTTTTCAAAGAGTTCTTTGGTATCTTTGGCAAAGCCTTGTCCCTTCCATGTACTAGTGTTGGTGATAAACACCCAACATTGATTGTCTGGAAATTTCATAACCAAGGCACTCGTGCCTGAGAGTGTGCCTGTGCGAATCCATGGCCCATTCTTCGGAGTGAAGTTCCAACCTAAGGAGAATTTGTGGTCGGGCATTTCTTCTGTCATAGATTGTATGCTCTTTGCAGAAAGAATGTCGGGGTAGTGAGGATCACCATCGATGGCAGAGATGAAATGGCATAGTTCTGCGGCCGAGGCACACCATGCGCCAGCGCCGAGCAAGTGGGGGATGTTGTTCTCGCCATAGCATTTTACCACCATACGTCCGCTATTATTGAATTCTTCGATAGGCTCGGCCTCCTTATGCATATAGTATTTTACTTCGCGTGGATGACGGTCTTTGTAATAATTGCCAGCGATGTGGAAGTCGTAGCAACCTGCGGGCTGAAGCACATATTTCTGCATGAAAGCTTCATAATTCATGCCCGAACGCTTCTCTATGATGAGCGAGAGTAGCATATAGCCGATATTGCAGTATTTCTGTCCTTGTCCGGGCTGATAGCTTAAGTGGCGTTTCTTTAGCACAATGCGTAGGAGCTCGGGGTTAGTAGGCGGCGTGTTGAGGTGATTTTGCATCATGATATAACGTGTGGAAAACATGGGGTCGCCCGCATAATTCGTGAAGCCTGCTTGGTGGCGCAATAGCTGTTCCACGGTGATGTCAAGATACTTCTTGTCTTGAATAGCGTTTGTATAGAGCGTATCGTTGAGTATGCCTTGCGAGCCAAACACGTGGTCGGAAAGTCGCACCTTGCCCATCTCTTGTAATTTCATGATGCCCACGGCCGTGAGGAGCTTCGACACGGAGGCTATGCGCATGATGTTCGATGGCTCCATACGTTGATTCTTCTCCTTTTCAGCCCATCCATAGCCTTTGGCATACACAAGGCTGTCGTTGCGCGAAACGGCTAACTGAGCTCCATTTACTTCCCATCGTTTCAAGTACTTCTCAATGATCTCGTCCATCTTCTCCGTGCCTGAATACGACGACATAGCGTTTGTCACCGAATCGTTTAGATGGGGTTGTATAGCTTTGGCTTCTTCCTTCTCTTTAATTACTTGTCGTCCGTGTTTGAAGGCCATGTAGCCCACGGCAATGAGTGCCACCGCGGCAATAATCGTCTTTATCTTTCTATAGCTAAGTTTGCGTTTCCTTTTTCTTTGAACAGGCATGTTTCTGAAGTTTGACTTTTGAGGTTATGGGGTATTCCGTCTTGGAGAGACAATCCCGCTATTATATATAAGGAGTAGGCATCTCTGAATAAAAGGTGCTCTTTGACTGATGCTTATTCGATAATTACTGTATGTTCTTGCTGTCTTCGTTCTCTTCCGTAGCAGGCGATGCTTATGCATGCACAGGCTGCGAGAAGCATGGGATAGAAGAGATAGGGGATGATATCAATGGGGCTAAGCAGCGCAAGCCCACTCGCCATGAGAAGTTGAGCACCATAGGGAAGAATGCCTTGCATGATGCACGAGAAAATATCGAGCAGACTAGCAGCACGCTGACGGCTCACCCCGTAGCGTTCGCTAATGTCCTTCGCTACCGAACCCACCGAGAGAATAGCCACCGTATTGTTGGCTGTACAGCAATTCGTCAGTGCTACCAGTACAGAAATGCACCATTCTGCACCACGGCGAGAATGCACCCTGCGAGTAAGGCCGCGCACGAGGTAGGTCACACCGCCTCCTTTGCGTACCACTTCGAGCAGTCCGCCTGCCATCATGGAAATCAATATCAAATCGGCCATACCCGTGATGCCTTTGGCTATCGCCTCAATCCATCCGCCCATCGTATAAGCACCATCTGCCACGCCTACAATGCCCGTAAGCAACGTGCCGAGGCAAAGCACTAATAGAACGTTGACGCCAAAGATTGCGAGAATCAGCACCAAAGCATAGGGAAGAACTTTCCAAAAATGAAGCGCCTGTTGCTGCGTAAGAGCAGACTGGTCGCCCTTCAATCCGATAATCACATAGATAAAGAAGCAAATCAGAGCCGCGGGCAAAACAATGCGGAAATTCGTACGGAATTTGTCTCGCATATTGCAGCCCTGAGTGCGTGTGGCAGCTACGGTGGTGTCGGAGATAAACGACAGATTGTCGCCAAAGAACGAACCGCCCACAACAGCGGCCACCATGAGTGGTGCTACCGTACCCGTGCGTTGAGCCATCTCTGTGGCCACAGGTACCAGAGCCACAATCGTACCCACCGACGTACCAATACAAATGGATACCACACAGGCTGCTAGAAACAATCCTCCCAATACGACGGACGAGGGCAGACAGAATAGCGTTAGGTCGACCGTGGCGCTCACCGCACCCATCGCTTGAGCCGACGAAGCGAAAGCACCTGCTAGAATAAATATCCATACCATAAGCAGGAGATTGCTTCTGCCAGCTCCTTGTGAGAAAGTGCGTACACGTTCTTCCACACGATAGCCGCGCAGTGTGAGCAGTGAGGCTATGCCCGTAATGAGAAACACCACCGTCATAGGCACTTTTGAAAAATCTTTCATCAGAATGCCCATTCCCGTCATCAATAGAGCCAATAAGAGGAGGGGAAGCAAAGCCACCCAACCCCGCCGACGTGGGCGCAGACGCCGGTCTTCACGTTGAGATAAGTTCATCTTTTTCGCCATTTGAATGCAAAGTTAAAAAATAATATGTACATTTGCAATGCACTTGGGCATTACGCTCGGTGTGTATTCGTCTATTCGCGTGCTTGCCCGCTTAGGGTGAGTGCACAAACAACAATATCCTGTTATGCTTAAGCAAATCATCAATGGTCGCATCTTGACACCTCAAGGTTGGCTTGAAGGCGGCTCGGTAATTATTGATGGAAACAAGATTCAGTCTGTTTCCAACTGCGATCTTCACATCGAAGGCGCACAGGTAATCGATGCTAAAGGTTGCGTAGTAGTGCCTGGCGGTATCGAAATGCATGTACACGGAGGTGGCGGTCGCGACTTCATGGAAGGTACAGAAGAAGCTTTCCGCGTGGCCATCAATGCACACATGAAGCATGGTACCACTTCTATCTTCCCCACACTCTCATCTTCCACCGTGCCCATGATAGAGGCCGCTTGCGAAACTTGCGACAAACTCATGGCTGAGGAAAATTCTCCCGTGCTCGGTTTGCACCTCGAAGGTCCGTACTTCAATCCTGCACAGGCTGGTGCCCAAATTCCTGAATGGATTAAGCCGCCCGTGGCTGAAGAGTATGAGCCTCTTCTCGAAAAGTATAAGTGCTTGAAGCGTTGGGATGAAGCTCCTGAGCTTCCTGGCTCTACTGAGTTTATCACTGCCTGTCGTAAGCATGGCGTATTGCCCGCCATTGCTCACACACGCGCAAAGTATGAAGACGTACTTGCTGGTCATGATGCTGGTATGACCCATGCTACTCACTTCTATAATGCCATGCCCGTGGTCTACAAGAATCGTGAGTTTAAGGTGCCTGGCACAGTGGAGAGCATCTTTGCTTTGCAGGATATGACGGTGGAGATGATTGCCGACGGCATTCATGTGCCTCCCGTAATGCTTCGTATGATTTATCAGATTAAGGGAGTGGAGAAGACTGCGCTCATCACCGATTCGTTGGCTTGTGCAGCCACCGAGGGAAATGCCGCTTTCGATCCTCGTGTAATCCTTGAAGATGGTGTATGTAAGCTTGCCGACCGTTCTGCTTTGGCTGGTTCTATTGCCACGATGGATCGCTTGATTCGTACTTGTGTGCAAATGGCCAACATTCCCTTGGAAGACGCTTGCCGTATGGCCAGCGAAACTCCGGCCAAGATTATGGGTGTGTTCGATCGCAAGGGATCGCTCGAAGCGGGCAAGGATGCCGACCTCATGATGTTCGATGACGATTTGAAACTTACTTATGTAATGCAGATGGGTCGCGAGGTGACCAACGAACTTTAACCATCGCTGACGACGGATTTCGAGCAGTACATATTGCTGTTTCTTCCGTCTGTGGATAATAGATATTGCCGCATGGCTTTTTCTTAGGAAAAGACCATGCGGTTTTTTGTGCGTAAATGCTTGATTGACAATGCGCTCACTATGTTGATCTCGTTCTCGGATGCTCATCTTCCCATTTGTAGATGACCATCGTGAGCTTTACCGGACGGCAGCGGTAGCTTTACCGGACGGCAGTGGTAGCGCTGCCGCTGCCGTCCGGTAAAGCTCTTGAAGATGATTCGGAAATGGGAAAACTACGATTGGGAGACGATATCGTCTAATGTGGAGGATTGAAAGACGAAGTTGTTGTTGCTTCTGTCGGTTTGCACTTTGGCTTTGCCGAAGTTAGGCTGCGGCTCGGAAGTGCAAAGAAAAGCACGCTTTCTCTTTGCACTTCTCTCGCCTTGCACTAACTTTGCACCCTGTATGAACGAAGATAACTATTTGTACTCGCAACCGGTGCTCGATTTTATTACGGTGAGCACGGAATTTTGTAAATATTTGGAACAAAGCGAGGGTAGGGAATTAGACGACTTCCTGCACGTGATGCGTGGAATGCTGCCAATGCTTTACTTGAAAGCTTCTATGCTAGGCAATGTGCCCGAACAAGCAGGATGGGTGGAAAAAAAGCTGACGGAAGCCGATTATGACTACGTGCGTGGATGCGTGGCTCGCATCCTTGGCGAGAAGGACGACTTCCTCGACGTGTTCGTAGAAGACTTTAAATACTCCGAACACCCTGTTCTCTGCACTATTAGCGAAAACTTGGCCGATATTTATCAGCAACTGCGCGAATTGGTGGAGGCTTTCCGCGAAGGATATGAAGAGACAATGCAATTGGCTCTCTATGAAGCAATGGATGAGTTTTATTTGCAATGGGGACAAAAACTCCTCAACTCTCTGAGAGCAATTCACGATGTTTACCTCTCTGTAAGAGAATAGTCGGAGTGAAAGCTTCATTTACGAACGTATTATTTCAAGACCATACCATGGTGCGCCAACTATTTATAAAAACCAATAAGTCGTTCATCTCGCCCCTCCCGCGTTTTTCCTTCGGTGGACGTATTTATGTGATAAAAAGCGAGAGCGAAGCTCAACGGGCAGTGGAGGTGCTTCGCCAATCGCCCATCTTGGGTATTGACACCGAAACGCGTCCTTCCTTTCGTAAAGGCGAAAGCCATAAGGTGGCTCTTCTGCAAGTGGCCAATGAGGAATTGTGCTTTCTCTTCCGACTGAACGAGACGGGCTTTCTTCCTTGTCTATCACAACTTATGGCCGATGTGCATGTGCTCAAGGTGGGTCTTTCGCTCAAGGATGATTTCTTGATGCTTCGTCGTCGTGATCCTGCGTTTGTTCCCGGTGGCTATATCGACTTGCAGGACTATGCTCGGCAGATGGGCATACTCGATATGAGTCTTCAGAAGCTCTATGCCAACGTGTTCCATATGCGCATTTCTAAGTCGGCACAATTATCTAATTGGGAGGCCGACACGCTCACAGAGTCGCAGCGAGTATATGCCGCCACAGATGCTTATACGTGTATCCAACTTTATAAGGAACTCAAGTCGCTTAAAGAGTCGCGTAAATATCAACTTGTAGAAACAGAATCCGTATAATCCCCCTACCAATAATGAAATATTCAAGCAAGAAAGCTTCACACGAGATGAAGCATATCCAGGCTCCCCAAGTGGGTGGCATTACTACTATATTCCTGCGTCGAGGCAAGAGCGAAAGTCTAAAGCGTTTCCATCCTTGGGTGTTTTCAGGAGCAATCGCTGGAGCAAATGGCGTATTGAATGAGGGAGACATCGTACGCGTGGTTTCTTTTGAAGATGAACTTATGGGCTATGGCCACTATCAAGTAGGCTCTATTGCTGTGCGTATGCTCACCTTCGATGAAGAACCTATCAATCACGACTTTTGGCAACGTCGGCTTTTCGAGGCTTTTCGCTTACGCAAGGCGCTGCAACTCACCGGACGTGAGGATAATGATATCTATCGTCTTGTGCATGGCGAGGGCGACCGCTTGCCAGGCCTTGTCATTGATGTATATGGCAAGACGGCTGTGATGCAAGCTCATTCTGTGGGTATGCACGTTTGTCGCGAAGAAATAGCTGACGCATTGATAGCTGCTTCTGAAGGCTTGATAGAGAATGTCTACTATAAGTCGGAGACTACACTCCCTTTTAAGGCCGATCTGCACCAAGAGAATGGTTTTCTGCGCGGACATGATGAAGGCAATGTAGCTACAGAAAACGGACTGAAATTTCATATAGACTGGCTTCGCGGACAAAAGACAGGATTCTTTGTGGACCAGCGTGAGAATCGTTCGCTCCTAGAACATTATGCCAAGGGACGCAATGTGCTCAATATGTTTTGCTATACAGGTGGTTTCAGCGTATATGCTATGCGTGGAGGAGCCAACCTTGTTCACTCTGTAGACTCTTCGGCCAAGGCCATTGATCTAACACGTGCGAATGCAGAGATGAATTTCCCCGGTGACACACGTCACGAAGCTTTTGCAGAGGATGCTTTTAAATTTTTGGAGCAAGCCGGTAGTAATTACGACCTCATCGTGCTTGATCCTCCTGCTTTTGCCAAACACAAGGATGCTCTTCAGCGTGCGTTGAAAGGGTATACACGCCTTAATGCCATAGCTTTTCGCAAGATTAAGCCAGGGGGTATCATCTTCACATTCAGCTGCTCGCAGGCTGTTAATAAAGATCAGTTCCGTTTAGCTGTGTTTACTGCCGCAGCCCAGAGTGGGCGTCATGTGCGCATTCTTCACCAGCTTCATCAGCCTGCCGACCATCCCATCAATATCTATCATCCAGAGGGAGAATACTTGAAGGGATTAGTGCTCGAGGTGGAGTAGGGAGACACTTCATTTGCAGAAAATCCGGTGCGTTCCTGCGTCGGACATCATCCACGAAGCAATAAATAAGTTTATAGGGAATGGGGGCGAAGTTTTGCTTCGCCCCCATTCCCTATAATGCTTCTATTTTCAAATTTCGGATATGGCCCGTTCTTACAGAATCCGAAGGTGGTGTCATTTTATATTCTCTCGAATATTCTTTAAATAAGCATTGAAAGCTTTCTCGTCCTTGGCATCAATGATGTTGAGAAGTTCTTTAAGCTCTTCGCGAATTTTCTCCACCTGTCCGCTTGTGTGTGGATTGAATAAGATTTCGCGTAGTAGCGTGTCGTCCTCTCCCAATACGCCGCGGGCTATCTGCATGTGGCGCTTAAACGTTGTGCCCGGAGCATCTTGATGCTTCATCACAGCGGCAAATACGAAGGTGCTCACGAAAGGTGTGCCGATAGAGTAGGCCACGGTCTCGTCGTGTTGCTTAAAAGTGTATTCGCAGATGTGCAAGTCAAGACGGTTGTAGAGGTCGCGGAAGAAGATGCGTCCCATATAGTCGCCCTCGCTGATAATGATGGCATTCTCAGTGCTTAAAGCTCCGAGGTTGGCAAAGGTGGGGCCAAACATTGGGTGAGTGGAAACGTAGCGCATGCCTGTGCTTTCGTAGAAATCCTGAAATCCCGTTTTCACTGAGGCAATGTCGCTTAGTATGCAGTCGGCGGGAAGGTGAGGAATCACAGAGCGGAAAACATCCAGTGTATACTTCAATGTGACGGCATTGATTACGAGTTCGGGTTGGAAATCCTCTATTTCCTCTACGGTCGTGAATCGTTGCGTGTTGTACATAAAGCGCAGACGCTTGGGGTCAACATCATAGACCGCCGTTTCGTGGTCGAAACTCAGCAGGTCAACAAAGAACGATCCCATCTTTCCTGCACCTAGTATAAGTATCTTCATTTTTATGAATGTGCTAATATCCCCCGTTGTGGAGGAATAGATGGTTACAAGAGAGCGAGTTGACAGGTAAGGATGTATATGGCTTGTGTGTTTCCGCTCCTATTTAAGCGGAAGAACCACCATTAAAGTAGTCCCTGCTTACCTGTAAACTCGTCCACTCGTATCCTTATATTCTAAATCTGCTAGCGCGTTGTGTTACTTGTTCATTACCTCAATTTGTTGGCGAACGCTCTCTTCGTGGATGCTTTCGAACACATCCTTGATGAAGTCGGACGACATGCCACAGAGCACACCCTGAGCACCACGCTTGTCAAGAATCTCGGTGTAGCGGCTTGTTTGTACCACAGTCATATCGTGTTGACGCTTGTATTCACCAATCTCGCGGCTGATGCGCATACGCTTAGCAAGAAGTTCGATGAGTGTATTGTCAATCTCGTCAATTTGTCTACGCAGTGCGTTGAGGCTTTCGGTAGTTTCGGTAATCTTACGAATCACGAGCTTGTCGAGAATGAAGTCGAGCACATCGGGAGTTACTTGCTGGCTAGCATCGCTCCAAGCAGCATCAGGATTGCAGTGGCTCTCTACGATGAGACCATCAAAGCCAAGGTCCATGGCTTGCTGGGCCAATGGAGCGATTAGTTCACGCTTACCACCGATATGGCTAGGATCGCCAAAGATTGGTAAACCAGGACAACGACGACGTAGCTCAATGGGAATGTGCCACATCGGCAGATTGCGATAAAGCTTCTTCTCATAGGTAGAGAATCCACGATGAATCACGCCCAAACGGGTGATACCAGCCTGGTTGATACGTTCGAGACCACCAATCCAAAGTTCCAAGTCGGGGTTAACAGGATTCTTCACCAATACAGGGATGTCTACGCCTTTCAGTGTGTCGGCAATTTCCTGCATAGCAAAGGGATTGGCCACGGTGCGTGCACCAATCCAAAGCAAGTCGACACCAGCTTTGAGACAAGCTTCTACGTGAGCGTGTGTAGCAACCTCAGTGCATACCTTCATGCCAAGTTCCTTTTGTACGCGATTAAGCCAAGACAGGCCTTCTTCGCCTACGCCCTCGAAGCCTCCGGGCTTGGTACGAGGCTTCCAAATGCCAGCGCGGAAAAGTTTGATACCTTTCTTGGAAAGCTGCGTAGCGGTGTTCATTACTTGTTCTTCTGTTTCGGCCGAGCAGGGACCAGCTATTACTACAGGACGCTTGTCGTCGTGATCAGTCAAGTTGAGTGGAGACAGATTGAGTGCCATAATATAGATGAGTTTTTAGATGTTTGCTAATATTTCTTATTTAGGGTTTTAAGTTTTGAGGTTATTAGGTTATATTTGGAGTTTTAAGTTTTGAGGTTATTAGGTTATAAAGTTTCCTTTCCTTGGTAGAGCTCTTTTAGGCTACCAAACTCAAGAGCCAGAGTAACTTTATAACCTCATAACCTTCAAACTCCAAACTGAGCGAAGCGAATCCATAACCTTCAAACTTCAAACGGAGCGAAGCGACCTTAAACCTTCAAGCTTAAAACTTAGACTTGATTCTTTCTAGAGCTTCGGCCAGTTTCTCCTCTTTGGCGCAGAGTGAGATGCGGATGTAACGCTTGCCATTACTTCCGAAGATGAATCCTGGCGTGATGAATACGCGAGCTTCGTGAAGCACCTTCTCGGTGAGGTCTTCTACATCGGCATAATCCTCGGGGATGCGTCCCCAAAGAAACATGCCCACTTGTGAGGAGTCGTATTGGCAGTGCAGTGCATCCATGATTTCGCCCGCAAGCTTTCGACGTCGAGCATAAACGTTGATATTGGCCTCTTCGTGCCATTCATCGCTGTTTTGATAAGCTTGAGCAGCAGCCAACTGCATGGGACGGAATGTGCCCGAGTCGATGTTGCTCTTCACCTTTAGTATCCAACTGATGAAGGTGGCATTCGTGGCGAGCATTCCTACACGCCAACCCGGCATATTGTGACTTTTACTCATAGAGTTGAACTCAATGCAACAGTCTTTTGCACCAGGAATCTGCAGAATGCTGAGATGCTCTTTGCCCAGGATAAAGGAGTAAGGATTATCGTTTACCACCACGATATGGTGACGCTTGGCAAAGTCTACGAGTCTTTCGTAGGTCTCTCGAAGGGCGGGAGCTCCTGTGGGCATATTGGGGTAGTTACACCAGAGGAGCTTCACATCCGTGAGGTCCATACTCTCAAGCTCCTCGAAGTCGGGTTGCCATCCGTTCTCAGGGCGTAGGTTGTAATTGACGATGGTGCAACCGAGAAGATTCGATAGCGAAGTGTAAGTGGGGTATCCTGGATTGGGCACGAGTACTTTCTCACCAGGATTGACAAAGGCCAAGGTAGTATGCAGTATGCCCTCCTTCGAGCCAATGAGAGGTTGAATCTCCGTTTGGGGATCGAGTGTTACGTTAAACCAACGCTTATAGAATCCAGCCATAGCTTCGCGTAGTTGCGGAATGCCCGTAGTGGGCTGATAGCCGTGTGCATTGGGATTCTGTGCTTCTCGGCAGAGGGTGTCGATGGTCTCCTGTGAGGGAGGCATATCGGGCGAACCAATGGCCAATGAGATGATGTCTTTTCCTTCCGCGTTCATGCGGGCTACTTCTTTGCCCTTGCGCGAGAAGTAGTATTCGCTCACGCTTTCCAAGCGCTTGGCGGGTTGAATATGTTGTGTCATACGTTAAGTCAGTATTTCTGTATTTATTCTTTGTTTATGTGAAGAAGCATGGAGTGCTATGTATGTAGTCCGATGAAAGAATCGAAGGAGAATCGGTCCATGATTCAAAAGGTAACTTTATAACCTCATAACCTTAAAACTCCCAACGGAGCGAAGCGACCTTATAACCTCATAACCTTCAAACTTCCAACGGAGCGAAGCGACCTTATAACCTCCAAACTTACTTAGCGTTGTATTCTCCTAAGATTTTAAGCTCACGTAAGAGCGGCCTTACGGCTTCAATACTTTGGCGGTAGCGAGTGTAGTCATCGTAGGTCACGTCTACATAGAATAGATACTCCCATTCGCGACCGATGATAGGGAGCGACTGTATCTTTGTCAAGTTGATTTTGTAAAAGCTAAAGATACTTAGTACTTGTGAGAGCGACCCCTCTTCGTGGGGTAGTGAGAAAACGATGCTGCTCTTGTTAGTAAGATGTGGGTCACGCAGTTTATCGGCCGACCACGGATCGCAAATAAGCAAGAAGCGCGTGTAGTTGTGCTTATTGTCTTCAATGCTCTTTTCTAAGACTTTCATTCCGTAGAGTGGGGCTGCACCTGCATGACAAATGGCCGCATGTCCACGCAAGTGCTTCCGACTAATCATCTCTGCAGATCCTGCTGTATCTTCAGCTTCCACCACCTTGAGTTGTGGGTGCTTTTTCAGAAAATCATGGCATTGTGCCAATGCAACAGGATGAGAGTTGACTTCCGTAAGCGTGTCCCAATCGTCTTCAGGTAAGCACATAATGCTATGTTCAATGTGAAGCTTATGTTCACCCACGATGGTCATACCACTTTGTCGCAATAATTCGTAATTGTGGAGAAGCGAACCTGCAATGGTGTTTTCGATAGCCATCAGTCCGAGTCGTGAATAGTCCTCGCGCATTTGGCTGAATATGTCCTCGAACGTGTTGCAGCAGATGAGTTCGATTTCTTCGCCTTGGAAGTATTGATGAGCGGCAATGTCGTGGAACGATCCTTTGATGCCTTGTATAGCGATTTTCTTCATGAGCTCTTACCTGTGTGTCAAAATGATTTATTTCTAGTGAGAAAGGGCAGCAGTGGTGAATCTTCTTCTTGGCTTTCTATCAGCGTTGCTCGTGTTGATGAATGCAAGCAAAGGATTTTCTTTCTCCAACTTTTTGCCTTATCTCGCGACAACTATATATACTAGCAAAAATCCCGCTCCTTGTTCGGAAGCGGGATTTTGTATTTCGTTGTCAAACTGTTTGATGTTGGCATGCGACATCCCGCTCTGCTTGTCCGGCAAAGTAAAAATAAAAACCGTAAAAGTAGAATGCGTTGTTCAACATCTTGTTCTTTTCTTAGTAGATAGTTTGTGGAAAGTGTCGCACAATCTGTTTCTTCCGTCTTAGTACTCGTTTGTTCGCAACTTTATGTTTCGTTTTTCATGAGCGTAGTAGCTAAGACTCTTAGAAAGGCGTCCGCATGGTGTGCGTCGAAATTTCCATTCGTTTATTGTTTTGCTATTTCTGACGGCAAAAGTAATACATTTTTTATTTATAACAAACATTTCGTAAGTTTTTTTACTTAGAAACGTTTTTGCGGGTATGAATGGAGTTTATTCTTCGCATTGTTTTTAGAAAATAAATGTACAAGAATCCTCTTATATACTCAGCTTTCGGATTTAGACCTATAGGTCAAAATTTTATGAGCCTGTTCACGTATGAGACTCTGTGAAAGAAGTGAACAGAATGCGTCATGAGATAATAAAAGTGCCCAAAGCCTACACCTATGTGTATGGCGCTGGGCACTTTTCCTGTTTTATAAGTTTGTGAGCAATGCAGAATACCACTGCTTATCGGGCGGAGTGCTTCTTTACGAGGCAAGCATCGAGCAGTGTTTCAATAGCTTCGCGATCCATATTTTGTCCGATGAATACGAGCTTCTGCATGCGGTCGCCATATTGCTCGTCCCAATCGCGCTCTACTTGTGGATTTTGTTTCTTAAATTGTTCTAGTTCGTCTGCAGGCATGGTGGCATACCACTGACCTGCTTGGCTGAGCGATACCTGCTTGCCTGCTTGCTCAAATACGTAGCACATGTCGGGCTCCGTATCGAAGTAGCACATGCCCTTGCAGCGAATTACGCTTTTCGGGAAGAGTCGAGCTACGAACTGATCGAACTCTACCATGCTGAAGGGCTCGCGGCGTTGGTATACGAAGGTGCCGATGCCATACTCCAAAGCTTCACCTTCAGCTTCATTCTCAAGGTCGTGGCAGTGGCAGTGGTCGTGATGGTGATGCTCGTGGTCGTGATGGTGTTCTTCGTGGTGATGTTCTTCCTTTTCGTGTTCCATCTCGTTAGAACCTTCCACTTCGGCCACCCAGCGAGCTGAGGTTGCTACTGTCTCGAAATCGAAACCATGACAATTGATGAGCTTCTCTAGAGGAACGTCGCAATAGTTGCATGTGATAATTTCGGCTTTGGGCTGAAGTTCGCGCAAGATGGCCTTAATATGCTCTAATTCCTCTGGGCTTACTTCAGAAGCCTTATTGAGTAAAATCATATTGCAAAATTCCACTTGCTGAATCACTAGGCTAGCAAGGTCGTCCTCCGCCATGTCCTTTTTATAAAGGTCTTGTCCGCCTGCAAACTCATCGCGCAATCGAAGTGCATCCACCACGGTGACGATAGAGTCAAGACGTGCCACACCATTGGTGGCTAGGTTGGGATAGAGGGTGGGATATGCATCGATGGTCTGGGCGATAGGAGCCGGTTCGCAAATGCCGCTAGCTTCTATCACGATGTAATCGAATTGTTGTTGACTTACGAGGTCGCTGAGTTGTTGCACTAGATCCATCTTCAGTGTGCAACAGATGCATCCATTTTGCAAGGGTACGAGGCTGTCATCGTTCTGCCCTACAATACCGCCTTGCGCAATGAGGCTTGCGTCAATGTTTACCTCGCCTATATCGTTGACGATAACTGCAAAGCGTATGCCTTTCTGATTGGAAAGTATGCGATTGAGTAGGGTGGTCTTTCCGCTGCCTAAATAGCCGGTAAGCAGCAGGACCGGAGTAGTAGATTGTGTCATGATGCAATTCTATGTAGATTCTTACGCGAAGTTACTATAAAACGTGATAAATCGGAAGAAAAAATCATGCTTTATCTATCTCTTACTTAAATAGATGGTGTGGTAAGTGGGTGAAGTAAATAGTTTTTTGTACTTTTGCACCGCACAAATTGATAACATTTGAGCAATCTTGAGTGGATTCTCAATGAACAAACAATATCTCTTACTATATTATAAAGTATATGACAAAGCGTAAGATTCAATTCAGTCTTGTCTATCGCGACATGTTCCAAAGCAGCGGTAAGTTTCAGCCGCGCAAGGATCAGCTAGAGCGCATAGCACCTGTTATCATAAAGATGGGATGCTTCGCCCGAGTAGAAACTAATGGTGGTGCCTTCGAACAGGTGAACCTTCTCTACGGCGAAAATCCTAACAAGGCCGTTCGCGCTTTCACTAAGCCGTTCAACGAAGTGGGTATTAAGACTCACATGCTCGACCGTGGCCTCAACGCATTGCGTATGTTCCCCGTGCCTGCCGACGTGCGTAAGCTCATGTATAAGGTGAAGCACGCACAGGGCGTGGATATTACACGTATCTTCTGCGGATTGAACGATGTACGCAATATCATCCCCTCTATCCACTATGCACTCGAAGCTGGCATGACTCCGCAGGCTACGCTTTGCATCACCAATTCTCCTATCCATACGGCAGAATACTATGCTAAGATTGCAGATCAGCTTATCGAAGCTGGTGCGCCAGAGATTTGCCTCAAGGATATGGCTGGTATTGGTCAGCCTGCGATGCTTGGTAAGCTCACCAAGATGATCAAGGACAAGCATCCTGAAATAATCATTGAGTATCATGGTCACTCTGGTCCGGGCCTTTCTATGGCTTCTATCTTGGAGGTGTGCCGCAATGGTGCCGACGTGATTGATACTGCTATCGAACCTCTCTCTTGGGGTAAGGTGCATCCCGATGTGATCTCAGTGCAATCGATGTTGAAGCATGCTGGCTTCGACGTGCCCGAGATTAATATGGACGCTTATATGGAGGCTCGCAAACTCACACAAGAGTTTATCGACGACTTCTTGGGCTACTTCATGAATCCCGCCAACAAGCTTATGTCCTCACTTCTCCTCGGTTGTGGTCTGCCTGGCGGTATGATGGGATCGATGATGGCTGATCTTACTGGTGTGATGGGGGCTATCAACAATAATCGCAAGGCTAAGGGCGAAGCCGAACTTTCAGAGGACGAACTCCTTGTGAAGCTCTTCAACGAGGTGGCATACGTTTGGCCTCGTGTGGGTTATCCTCCCTTGGTTACTCCGTTCTCGCAGTATGTGAAGAATATTGCCTTAATGAACCTTCTTACCGAATCTATGGGCAAACCTCGTTACTCTATGATGGACAATTCTATCTGGGGTATGATTCTAGGCAAGAGCGGTCGTCTGCCAGGTGAAGTGGCTCCCGAAATCAAGGAATTGGCCAAGGAAAAAGGATTTGAATTTACCGATGCCGATCCGCAGAGCTACTACCCCGATGATTTGGCTCGTTTCGAGAAGGAAATGGAAGAGAATGGCTGGGATCGTGGCGAAGACGACGAAGAACTTTTCGAGTTTGCAATGCACGAAACTCAGTATCGCGACTACAAGAGCGGTGCTGCAAAGAAACGTTTCTTGGCCGATCTTCAGGCTGCTAAAGACAAGGCTGGTGCTAGCGGCATGAGCATTGAGGAGGCTACAGCCTTTAAGCACGCTAAGGCCGATGCCATTGTCGCTCCTGAAAGTGGTACTATCCTTTGGGAAATCGGTGGCGATGGTGAATGCGTCAAGGCTATCGAACCTTTCATAGGTAAGGAGTATAACGAAGGCGATCGTTTCTGCTACATCGAGAATACGCATGGTCAGATTGTAGAACTTCCTGCTGCCCTCGGTGGCAAACTCGTTGAGATTAATGCCAAGCAAGGTGCTCGCGTCAACAAGGGCGATGTGATTGCTTACGTTCAGCGCGGTGAGTAAAGTGTGGTTCTATAAATTTCAGAGTTTATAGAATCACCCTAAAATAGGAGATTCTTATTCTCTCCTTATAGCAAATAGTTGCATCAAAGTGTCAACTCTTAGTTGGTACTTTGATGCATTTTTTTTGAATGTTATCCTGCCAATCTCCCAATCCGTATCGAAAGACTGGGAATGGAATAATAGAGGGGCGGCGGAAATCCTTGGTTGTATGATGAGAAAAGTGACTTATATACCGTTCACAGATGTACATCTGGCTGTTCACAGATGTACGTCTTGCTATCGTTTACTGCCCATTGATAGCTTTACCGCTGCCGTGCGGTAGCTCTACCACTGTCCAGTGAACGATGGGAAGATCTTCAGAAAGAAACGGAATGGCCTAAGTTTTAGCATGATAATGATGAAGTTCGGAGTACACCATTCGCAGTTTAAGAAAATCGCTGTTCACAAAGGGAATCTTATTTGTATTCTATGCTCTATTCTTTGTGCATTGTCAAGTTTGTCACTCATCAGCTTTACAGCATGGAAATGGACAAACAAATAAATGGCATGAGAACAATACCAGCTGGGAGCATTCGCTGGTTCCAGGATTGGGGTGCTCTCTGTATGTCTTTTTCGCTTATATGTATAATTGAATATATATATAAATGTTAAATTGGGGGGGGTGATTTTATTATATTTATCTAAAATGGTTGTAACTTAAAGTGCAATATATCTATATTTGCATGGAAAAAGTTAAACTATAATCACTTATTCAATTACAAATCATGAGAAAAATTACCCTTCTTTTCGCTTTGCTACTTGCATTTGTGGGAATGGCAAAAGCACAGAATGTCTCAGATGAGTTGTACAAGACAACACCTGGAGTGGAGTATAAGGTTTCGGAAACAGGCGGGACACAGTATTTCTATTATCTCCGTAATTCACAATTTACCTCATTCCTTGGTGCCAACAGCTTGGGACTGATGTCACCAGATGTATCTTCTGCAAAAAAATATTGTATTATGGCTTCATCGAATGGATTTACCATCCATTTGGTAAATGATGATGGTACAACTTCAAATAAGAAAATTCAAGCTGTAGGCCCTCCCAAGTTGTGGGTAACAGATAATAATTCTTATGCAACTTATGATTTTACGTTTGAGAAAGTCGATGCAGAAGGCTCTATATCCTATCTCTTGAAGGCTGTTAACTCAAATACTCGTGATTTGAAGGCTCCTAGTGCAAATGATGACTCGGGTGATGGCTATTATGGTACAGCTTCGGCAAGCGATAAAGCCTACGTATGGCAATTTATCCCTGCTAATGACGCTGCCAAGGAAGCTGCTGGATGGCCTAAGGTAACGATGCTTCCTGGTGATGCTACGCATGGCAACTTGACAACCTTTAGTAGTACAAAGGATGTTGTGTGTCCCAATGATTATCAGGTGTTTAAGGCTACTTATGCTGAGAACTCGTTGAATTTGGAAGAAGTGGCCGATCGTGTAATTCCTGCCAATACAGGTGTGATTTTGAAAGGATCTGAAGGCTCCTTCTTTATGGTGCCCAATGCCACAGAGAATACGCTAACATCTGCCCTTACTCCTACGGGAGAAGAAGGAAAACTTGTAAATGAAGGAGAAAATATCTACGGCTTAGGTCTGCTTGATGGAACTCTTGGATTCTACAAAGTTAATAAGAATACCAAGATAGGTGCAGGTAAGGCATATTTAGCAAGTAGTCAGGGTGGAAGTGCTATTGCGCTCAATTTTGGTGGTACTACTACGGGTGTTCACTCAGTATCTGCATCTACAGAGAATCATGCTCCAGTGTTCGACCTCAGTGGTCGTCGTGTGCAGAGTGTGGTGAAAGGTGGTGTCTACATCCAGAATGGAAAGAAGTTTATAAAGTAACGAATCTCGTAAACATCGCATGACAATGAAAAAGACATATATAGCTCCCCAATCAATGGCTGTAACACTTTTCACGGAAGAAGCTTTGCTATCGGCTTCAAAAGTGTTAAACGTGGATGAAAACAAAAGTATCAATGGTGATGATGCTCGTTCTGCGGGCTTCGAATGGTCGAATACTTCTTGGGAAGACGAGTAATAGCCTTTTCTTGAAATACACATAATAAGATAAAGCGCGCATTGCTGATAGGGCAGTGTGCGCTTTTATGATGAAAATGTTAAGAAGATTGTTAGGAGGCAAGTAAAGAAAGTAAAAGCTTCTTGTTATATTTGCAAGTAAATAAAATGCTCAATGACAATCTGATCTATGAATCTAATACCTCCTAACTTATCTATTTCTGCTCTTGGTAAGAACTCTGATTGGAGTCAATTATTCTTTTACCGAAAGTCGGATGTGGTCTATCAGCTGACGTTTGCTTTCTGTGACCGATATATTCATCATTATAAAGATCGTACACGCGATCAAATGATTCAAGCGGCTCGTTCGTGTAAGCAAAACATTGTGGAGGGGCTTGCCGATGGCGTAACGTCAACGGAGATGCAGCTCAAACTCTTGAATGTGGCTCGTGCTTCGCTCAAGGAACTTCGTGAAGACTATGAAGATTATCTCAAGTCGCGCCACCTAGCGTTTTATCAGCAAGGCGAAGAACGCTATGCTGCAATGCTTCATTATTGCCGCAATCACAATGACCTTCCCGATTATGAACCGTACTTTACTCGATGGAGTGATGAGCAGATGTGTAATTGTGCGCTCACCCTCTGTCATATCATCGACCGAATGATGCTTTCTTTTCTGAAACGCTTAGACCGCGAGTTTGTCACAGAAGGCGGAATCAAAGAGCGTATGCATCGCGCTCGTACGAAATATCGGCAAGCGCAAGACGAGCGGCTATAGTTTCATGAAGCAGAAAATCCGCAGCTTAAACAAGCACTCGCGGTCTCTCATGTTGAGGCCTAGAAGTGGCAGCGCGCTTATGAAAATCTTAAGGTTCGCGCCTTGAATGCCTATTATCGGCAGCAGGAGGAGATAGAAAGACTGAGGGAAGAAGTGGAGAGACTGAAGGGGAAGAGGGACTAGTTTCTTGGGAGCTAGCTTTTCTAGGAGGAATAGCTTTTCTTGTGATTTTAGTTCTTCTAGAAAATCTAGAAATTCTAGAATATTTAGAATTTTCCGAAGAATCTCCAAAAAGATTTAGAATTTTCCGAAGAATCTCCAAAGTTCCCCCTTATACTTTCTTCATTGTTTCCCAAAGAGGATTAGAGGCAGGGTAGGGGGCAGTTACAGAAATAAGTTTGTGGCTTACGGGATGTTCAAATTCGATGTGGCGGGCATGAAGACATATAGATCCGTCGCGGTTGGAGCGGGGGGCTCCATACTTTAAATCTCCCTTAATCACGCAGTGCATGGCGGCAAGTTGACAGCGAATTTGATGGTGTCGGCCTGTGTGTAGATTTACTTCCAATAGAAAGTAGCGATCAGAGGCCCCTATTAATTGATAGTCGAGAACTGCTTTCTTCGCCCCAGGCACTTCGCGGGTGTGAGCGTATGCTTTGTTTTGCTTTTCATTGCGGGTGAGCCAGTGTGTAAGTGTACCTTGTTCTTCGGCTGGCCGAGCACAGACAATGGCGTGGTATGTTTTGCGAATCTTTCCTCCCTCTCGAAACATTTGGTTGAGGCGTGTCAGTGATTTACTAGTGCGTGCAAACACCACGATGCCACTTACAGGTCGGTCTAGGCGATGTACGATGCCTAGAAATACTTCGCCCGGCTTATTGTATTTCTCTTTGATGTAAGCTTTCACCTCGTCGGCCAGGGTGCGGTCGCCCGTTTTGTCTCCTTGTACGATTTCGCCAGCATCTTTGCTTACGATGATGATATGATTGTCTTCGTATAAAGGTTTCATAATCTGAAGTTTTGAGTTTATGAGGTTATAATGTTACTCCTTTATACGTAGTTGGATTCCGCAATCGAGCAAATCTATTAATAAAACCATCCTAAAACTTAAAAACAAATCGAAAGAAGCCCCTCCCATTTTTATTCCGCATGAGGGAATACGAAGGGAGGGGCTTTTAGTGTGTGTGACTTAGTCAATCTGCAAGAACGTTGTTAGCGGATTGAGCAAGTCGTCCTTGATGGGTAATTACATGTTCATACCACCATCAACCTGGATTACCTGACCGCTGACATAGCTTGACATGTCAGAAGCGAGGAAGGTAGCCACGTTGGCGATATCTTCGGGCTGACCACCACGGCGGAGGGGAATAGCCTTCATCCATTCCTTGCGAACGTCTTCGCTGAGCTGAGCAGTCATAGCAGTCTCGATGAAGCCCGGAGCAATAGCGTTGGCACGGATGCCACGGCTACCCATTTCCTGAGCCACACTCTTAGCCAATGCGATGAGGCCAGCCTTAGAAGCAGCGTAGTTAGACTGTCCAGCGTTGCCGTGGACACCTACTACCGAGGCCATGTTGATGATAGAACCCTTGCGCTGACGCATCATGATGGGAGTACATGCGTGAACGAAGTTGAAGGCTGACTTTAAGTTGACAGCAATTACGGCATCCCACTGCTGCTCAGTCATACGAATCATGAGTCCGTCTTTCGTGATACCTGCATTGTTTACCAAAATGTCGATAGAACCGAAGTCTTCATGTATCTTCTTTACTACTTCAGCCGTTTCTTCGAAGTTAGCAGCATTAGAAGCGTATGCTTGGCATTTTACGCCCTTAGCTTCAATCTCTTGACGAGTAGCTTCGCCGTTTTCGTCAATCTTCAAGTCGGTGAAAGCGATGTTGGCGCCTTCTTCGGCAAACTTCAATGCAATAGCCTTACCGATACCACGGGCTGCACCCGTAATCAAGGCTGTTTTACCTGTTAAAAGTCCCATTTTATAGAGTTGTTTTGTTATTGCCAAATCTGCAACTTTGTGTTGATTCAAAGGAATAGATAGTTTGGCGGATAATTATGAATTTCAGATGTTTATTCCACAGCAGGGGGCATATTGAGTACGCGGAGGATGATGCCTTTGACGATGGGGTAGGTGTCATCTTCTGTAAGTCCTTCGCCCAAACGGTCGTAGATGTAGGGTACTTCGAGTCCTTTTAATGAATAGTGGATAATGTCTGCCATTAGTCCTACATTGTCAATGCGGAATCTACCTTTGTCTACGCCCTCTTGCAGTACTTGTGATAAGAAACGGCGTTCTTCTTCGTCGAAAGTCTTGCGCACCTTTTCTACTTTCCAAATGTTTCGGAAGAACTCGGCACGCAGCGTACCGTTTCTCGCTACGGTGTCTTTGATGATGTTCAGATGGGAGTAGATTAGCGTAAAGACTTTCTCTTCGGGCTCCACGTTCATGCTCAAAACTTCGTCCATCTTTTCCGAAAGTCGCTCAAGCTCTTCTTCGATGACTGCATAATAGATTTCCTCCTTGCTCCTGAAGTAGGTGTATAGAGTGCGTCGTCCGCGTCCGGAAGCAGCAGCAATATCGTTCATTGTTGTGGATTCCAAGCCTTTATGCGCGAATAGTTCGCGTGCAACTTCAATCAGCTTTTGTCTTGTTTTCGTGATGGACATAAGAAATGTTTTGCTCTGTTGTTAAGCACACTTTTGCTTTCAGTGTGCAAACTTACGCATTTTCTTTTGAATATTCCTCTATCTTAGGCAAAAAAACTGCACAGCTTCTGATTTGTAGGATTTGTTGCATCATACGGATAAAAATCCGATAGCTTGATGCTTGCGTTGATGCGTTCGTGCATATGTGATTGTCTTTGCTAGGGTGAAAGGGGGTACTTTCTTTTTTGTTCTAGGTAATCTGTATATCACAGATTTTATGTAAATTTGCAATATGAAGAAAAAGAAAATCTTGAAATGGTTGGGTGTGGTGATCGTATCGCCCGTGATGCTGTTCCTCTTGCTGGCCGTTTTGATATACATACCGCCTGTGCAGAACTTTGTGGTTCACAAGGTAGCTGATGTTATGTCCGAACGAATGGGTATGAGATTTAGCATAGAATCTGTGCGGCTTGCTTTCCCCCTTGATTTGTCTCTTCATAAGGTGATGGCGGTGGAAAAGGGAGATACGTTGCTCGATGCCCGTTATCTGCGATTGAATGTAAAACTTATGCCTCTTTTTAAGGGACGTGCCGATGTGGATGGACTTGAATTGTATGGTGTAAGACTTGATTCAAAAAGTTATATCTCTGATACACGTATAAAGGGTTCGGCGGGAGAATTGGTAGCCGCTTCGCATGGTGTGGATTGGGAAAAAGAACTTGTAATGCTTGATCGTATGAGGCTACGTAATGCTGATTTTTGTGTGATGCTGAGCGATACGGCAAAGAAGGATACTACCCAAAGTCAGAGTCATTGGAATATTCAAGTGAAAAAAGCAGAATTTGCCAATGCACGTGTGAAATTGGTGATGCCTGGCGATTCTATGCGCATCGATGCAAGGTTGGGCAAGTTGGCACTGAGAGGAGGCACGTTTGATACAGGTAAAAATTATTATGCTGTGCAACAACTCCTTGTGCGTGGCACGGATGTTCGCTATGATATTCCTTACGAAAAGGCGCAGCGTGGGCTAGATTATAATCATTTAGGTCTGACTGGTATCTCGTTTAAACTTGATACATTGAGTTATAATGCCGATGGCGTGTTGCGTGCAGGACTGACGAATCTTGCTCTTCGAGAAAAGTGTGGATTACAGGTGAAGCAGCTTAGCGGTGGTGTGTATATGGATTCCGCTCAGTTGCGCGTGCCTGCTTTGCGATTGCGCACTTCTGCCTCGCGGATAGATGCCGATGTGGCATTTGATTTTTGTTCTTTTTCAGTTGGAAAGGGAGGACATTGTAGGGCGTTGGTGGATGCAGAGATAGGGTATGCCGATGTGCAAAAGTTGGCGCAGGGTTATGTTGATCGCTCGTTGCTCGCTGCACTTCCTCATAAGCCCATTGTACTCAATGGAGAGGTGAGCGGTAATATTGATCATCTGCGCTTACCTTCGTTTGTGGTGAACGTGCCACAGGTGGCATCGTTGAAGGTCAATGGTTACGTAGACAATGTCTTGAAAAACTGGCGCCGTGGACGATTAAACTTTTCTCTCCGTACTCAGAATTTGGCTTCTGTGCGTCGCTTGCTTCCTCGCTCGCTTACGCAGAGTATTTTCATTCCCAATCGAGTGCAAACTAAAGGCTGGATAGCCTTTCGTGGAGATGTTTATGATACACGGCTTGCCGCCCAAATGGAAAAAGGGCGTTTGCAGGTCAAGGCTCATGTAAATCTGCGAAGCGAAGCTTATCAAGTGGCGGCTACGGCACATTCTTTTCCTATTGCTTCTATTGTGAAAGGTGTTGCAGTAAGTCCATTCTCGGGTAGGCTTCGTGTCTCTGGACGTGGCTTTGATGTGCTTTCGTCTCGTTCTTCGCTCACGGCCGATGCACGTGTTGATCGCTTGGCTTATAGTGGGTATGACCTTAGTGGAATTCAACTCAACGGCCACTTGCAAGGCGGACGGGCAAAAGCCAGTTTTTCTGTTCGTAATTCGCTAATCAACGCTGATGGAGAAGGAAACGCTGTGATTGGAAAGCAAGGCTATGATGTGGCGCTTAAAGCTAGCCTGCCAGAGCTTGATTTGTTCAAAATGGGGGTTACCAAAGATACTCTTCTTTATGGAACTGACGTAGAACTTACGGCTTCGGCCAACAAAAGTTTTACCGACTATCGTGTGAATGGGCGTGTGGTGAATAATCGATTTACAACTCCGCGGATGAGCGCCATGGCGAAAGATGTTTACTTCGACTTTTCTACTAATCGAGATACTACCACGGCATTTGCTTCGGCAGGTGATTTGCAACTTACGCTTGGTGCAGGTGGCAATGTGGATAGAATCGCGCGTGAAGTGAACAAATTTGCTAATGAATTAGGCAAGCAGATAAGTCAGTACCATATAGATCAAGATAAGCTAAAGGGGCTGTTGCCCTCTATGAATCTTTATCTCAATGCAGGACGTGATAATCCTCTCTACAATATTGCCCGTCTGAAAGGCTACTCATTCTCTTCAGTCTATCTGAATATGCAGACAAATCCGCATGAAGGAATGCTTGGTGATATGCGTGTGGGGGCTATGCATGTGGGGGCTCTCTTGCTTGATACAATCGATACTCATCTTTTTCAGGACTCTACAGGGGTACAACTTCGAGGCATGGTGAAGAATAATAAGAAGAACCCCAATCCGCTAGAGGTGAGAATGAAATCGTATCTCATGCAGTCTGGGGCTGGTGTGGAACTGACTTACTATGACAGCAGTGGTGAGCGTGGAGTGGATATTGGGTTGCAAGCCATGTTGCAAGACAAGGGAGTGAACATTCATCTGTATCCACAGAATCCGGTGATTGCTTATCGCGGATTTACGGTGAACAAAGACAACTATATATTCTTGGGTAAAGACCAAAGTATTCGAGCCAATGTAGACCTTTTGGCCGATGATGGTACGGGATTGAAAATCTATGGCGAACCCAAGGATTCGGCAAACGATGTAACCGTCAGTGTGAATCAACTCAACTTGGCTGAGTTGTCGTCCGTTCTTCCTTATATGCCCAAACTTGGCGGTATGCTGAGCGGAGATATCCACATGACCCAAAGCATGTTATCCGACAAACAACTCTCGGCTATGGCATCGCTTTCGGCTGATGGGTTTAAATATGAAGATATGCCCTTGGGCAATGTGGGCATTGATGCTATTTATCTACCCAAAACGGGTGGCGAACATCATGCATCGGCTTTTATCAGTTCGAATGGCGAGGAAGTATTGGCATGCAATGGCACTTACTTTGATCGTAACGGGGGAACCTTTGAGGGCAATGCGCAACTTCACGACTTTCCCTTACAGATGCTCAATGGATTCATGGCAGGAACTGACGTTGCGATGAAGGGTATTGCAGGGGGTGAACTTAATGTGAAAGGCTCACTAGATAAGCCCGTCGTAAATGGCTCGCTCGATTTGGATTCTGCTCACATTTACTCCGACGTATATGGTTTCGATTTTCGCACTGACGAACGGGCGGTGGAGATAGACAATAGTCGCATCTTGTTTGATGACTATAATTTATACTCCACAGGTAAAGAGCCACTTGTGCTCAATGGCGTGTTTGATATGTCCGACTTCAGTCGCATGCGTATGGATTTTCGCATGAAAGCGCAAAACTTTGAACTTATTAATACGCGAAAGAAAGCACAATCGATGCTTTTCGGTAAAGTATATGCCAACTATCTAGGAACGCTCAAGGGAACTACTGATAATTTGTCTATTCGCGGTAAGCTTGAGGTGCTAGAGCGCACCGATGTGACCTACATACTGAAGGACTCTCCGCTTTCGGTTGACGATCGTCTACACGACCTTGTGCAGTTTACCAATTTTGCCGATACCACCTCGACTGAGGAACAGAAAAAGGCTGTCGATGGAGGTGTAGATATCACGCTAGGCATCGGTATAAGTGACGCTGCACAATTTCACTGCAACTTGAGTGAAGACGGACAAAGCTATGTCAACCTTGAGGGAGGTGGCAATCTCACGCTGCGTATGACCCAACAGGGAGATATGCGTATGACCGGACGATTCACTGTCAATAGCGGACAGATGAAATATCAACTTCCTGTAATCCCGCTTAAAACGTTCCAACTCGATCAAGGCTCATACGTAGAGTTTACAGGCGACGTGATGAATCCTACGCTCAATATCACAGCGAAAGAGCGAACCAAGGCTGTTGTGAGTGAGGACGATCGTCAACGTTCGGTAAATTTTGATGTAGGAGTGAAACTCACTAAGCCACTCAATGACATGGGACTAGAGTTTACTATCGAAGCTCCCGAAGATTTGAATGTGCAGAATCAACTCGCATCTATGTCGGCAGAGCAGCGAGGTAAGACCGCTGTGACAATGATGGCCACGGGGATGTATATGACTGATGAAAGCATGATGTCTGGTTCAGGCTTCAAGGCCAACAATGCTCTAAATGCTTTCTTGCAGAGTGAAATACAGAATATTGCAGGAGCAGCGCTCCAGACTATCGATATCAACCTCGGCGTGGAAAGCGGAACTTCACAGACTGGTACGGCCACTACGGACTACTCCTTCCAGTTTGCGAAACGCTTCTGGGGAAACCGCATCAGTGTGATTGTCGGGGGTAAGGTCTCGACTGGTGTAGATGCTACCAATTCTGCCGAGAGTTTTATCAACAATGTGTCGGTGGAATATCGTCTTGACCAAGGTGCTACACGTTATGTGAAAGTGTTTTACGACCGAAATACGCAAGACCCATTAGAAGGTCAGTTGACTAAGACTGGCGCAGGTTTGGTGCTTCGTCGTAAGACCGACAGATTGGGTGAACTCTTTATCTTTAAAAAGAAGAAGGCTAAGGAGTAGGGGAGGGGTACTTCCACGTTCTGAAGCCTTACATGAATTCAAATAAACCGAACAATGCGAGTTTCTATACCTTATCTTTTCGTGTGTGTGCTGGCGGCAATCGTGCTGTCAGCCTGTTCAACAACGCGCTCATTGCCCGATGATGAACAACTTTACACAGGTATAGCCAAGATAGCTTACCAGGATGATCCCGCCTTGATGCGTAAGAAAGGTGGTAGAGATTCCGTGGGAGTGATTACCGCTGTGGCCGATGCTGTGACGAAAATCAATCGCGTGATAGAAGGGCAGAGTACACTGAGCGAGCAAGGGCTGTTCTCGAAAGATAAAAATACGCTGACTAAGGAAGAACGAAAAGCGCAGGAACTAGCTCAAGAGCAAAACGAAAAAGATTTTGCCACAGCCAAGGAAGAAGTGGAAGCAGTGTTGGCTTATCCGCCCAACAACTCCATTTTTGGTTCTTCATCAATGAGTTGGCCTTGGAAAATCGGACTTTGGGTACACAATGGTTTGTATGATGCCAAAGGAGGATTGGGCAAATGGATTTATAAGACGTTTGGCACAGAACCTGTATTAATCAGTCAGGTGAGTCCAGAAATGCGTGCTAAAGTGGCTACGAATACGCTTCACAATTATGGGTACTTTCACGGCAAGGTAGATTATAATGTGTTGAGCGACAAAAGAAATGCGAAAAAGGCAAAAGTGGCCTATCATGTAAAGGCTGGGCAGCTTTATCGGCTTGACTCTATTGCCTACCTTGGATTCCCATCTGCGCAAGATAGCATTCTGCGAGTGTATCAAGGTGCACGTTTGCTTAAAAAAGGAGAAGCATTCAGCGTGGTGAATCTCTCGAATGAGCAGACGCGTATAGAAAATCTGATGCGCAACAATGGTTACTATTATTATAATGCCAACTATACGACCTTCCGTGCCGACACTCTGCAGCGAAAGAATTATGTGCAACTTCAAGTGCTTCCTGTGGCAGATAAACCCGAAAAGGCTGATCATCCATGGTATATAGGGAGGGCTATAATCAATATTCGCAATCATGATGCAGATGTGCTCGACAATCACATTGAACGTCGATATTATACATATAATTTCCCAGGTAAGAAGATGCCACTCAAGGCAAGCATGTGGCGTCATGCCATTGTGCACCGACATGGCGAACTTTATCGATTGGAACATCAGAAGACCACACTAGAGAAATTAGGTCAATTGGGCGTATTGAGTCAGATTGATGTCAATTATATACCTCGCGACACGTCGGCTACTTGCGATACGCTTGATATCGTGATTTCGGCTGTGATGGACAAACTCTACGATTCCACTTTTGAAATGAATGCAACGATGAAAAGCAATCAGCAGGTGGGACCAGGTGTTTCGTACGAACTTGCCAAACGTAATGCGTTTCGAGGCGGTGAGAAAGTCTCGTTTAAGATATTTGGTTCTTACGAGTGGCAGACAGGACGTAGCACGGGGGGGCGAAACTCTTTGCTTAATTCCTATGAACTCGGCTCGCAGTTAGCTTTCAAATTTCCGCGTTTCGTATTCCCTGGCGTGAGCCGACGAAGAATGCGATTCCCTGCCTCTACACAATTCGCATTTGATGCTGATTGGAAAAATCGATCGAAGTTTTTCAATATGGTTAGTATGGGACTTAGTGTTAACTATCATTGGTATCGTAGAGAAACGGCACAGCATGATTTGACGCTTTTCAGTCTCGACTTCGATAAGCTAAATCACACCACGCAGGCGTTCGATTCCATCATGACTGCCAATCCTGCACTTTACGTGTCAATGCGCAATCAGTTTGTACCTTCACTAGGCTATACTTTTACTTATCAGAGCCGAAGTTGGAGACAGCGACCATGGTGGGTGCAGTTGTCGGTGAAGGAAGCGGGTAACTTTACCTCGGCTTGTTATGCCATTGCCGGAAAGAAGTTCAACGAAAAATATAAAGAAATCTTTGGCAACCCTTTCGCACAGTATATCAAGATTACGGCCGAGGTGCACAAGCTGATAAAATTTACCAAGAATGTCAACCTTGCCACACGTGTCTTTGGCGGTGTGATTTATAGTTATGGTAATAGCAACTCTGCGCCCTATTCCGACCAATTCTATGTGGGGGGTGCCAATAGTGTGCGTGCATTTACAGTACGTACATTAGGGCCAGGTTCTTATCGACCCACAAGTACGAAATATTCATATATGGATCAAACGGGCGATGTAAAGCTTGAGGCTAATGCAGAATTGCGAGCGCGTCTTTTTGGTGATCTGCATGGTGCTGTGTTCTTGGATGCAGGTAATGTATGGACGCTTCGCAACGACCCGAAACGACCAGGTGCTCAACTTACGGCATCCACGTTGAAAAACATTGCATTAGGTACAGGCCTCGGCTTGCGTTACGATCTCGACTTCTTGGTGCTCCGATTTGATGTGGGGGTAGCATTGCATGCACCTTATCAAACAACGAAGTCGGGTTTCTACAATATCGAACGCTTCAAAGATGGGCTCGGCCTACACTTTGCCATAGGATACCCGTTCTGATGATGGCTTGCTAGAGAATAATTCAAAACACGTAATTAAACGCATATAGCCTACCTCCGTGGTGGCTTACATCTAATATCAATGACTCCGTTACTCGATATACAACATCTTTCCAAGCGTTTCGGTGCCTTGGAATTGTTCAACGATATAAGTTTTTCCATTGCAGATGGACAAAAAGTTGGGCTTATAGCCCATAATGGTGCAGGGAAGAGTACGCTGCTTAATATTCTGTCAGGAAAGGAAGATTATGATAGTGGTTCGATTGTCACTCGACGTGATACACAAATAGCTATATTGGAGCAAACTCCAGTGTTTGAACCAGGCACTACCGTGATTGATGCTTGTTTCATGCGAGCAGGCGAACTTTCAACGTTAATAGGGCGCTATGAACAATGTCTGGCTACTCCGGGTAATCCAGAATTGAGCGAACTGATGGACGAAATGGAGCGTCGAGAAGCTTGGGATTTTGAACAAAGAGCCAAGCAGATTCTGTCCAAACTTCAAATTAATAACTTCTCGCAGCCCGTAGATCAACTATCGGGTGGACAGTTGAAGCGTGTCGCACTAGCCAATGTGCTGCTCGCTGATCCCGACTTGTTGGTGCTTGATGAGCCTACTAACCATCTCGATCTTACGATGATAGAATGGCTAGAAGGTTATCTGCAACGTACTACGAAAGCACTTCTCATGGTGACGCACGATCGTTATTTCTTGGATAATGTATGTCAGGAAATCCTAGAACTCGATGATGAAAGTCTGTATAGCTATGCGGGAAATTATGAATATTATTTAGAGAAGCGTGAACAGCGCATCACTGCTCAAAATGCAAATATTGCACGAGCTAACAATCTCTATCGTAAAGAGTTAGACTGGATGCGTCGTATGCCTTGTGCTCGTGGCACGAAGGCTCGTTACCGCAAGGAGGCTTTCGTGGAACTTGAGCAACGGGCTAAGCAACGAAGAGAAGAGCGCGCTGCTCGATTAGAAGTAAAAAGTGGCTACATTGGAAGTAAAATCTTTGAAGCAGAATATGTAAGCAAAGCTTTTGAAGTGCCAGGAACTGATGGGGTACTTCATAAGCAAGTAATCTTACAGGACTTCTATTATAACTTTTCTCGCTATGAGAAAATGGGCATTGTTGGTGGCAATGGAACGGGTAAAAGTACCTTTATCAAACTCTTGCTAGGTCTAGAAACCCCCGATAGCGGTAGATTCGTAGTGGGAGAAACCGTGCGCTTTGGTTATTTTTCGCAAGAGGGTATGGATTTCAATGAGCAAGATAAGGTGATTGATGCCGTGCGAAAGTATGCAGAAGTGATTGATCTTGGTGGCGGGCGACATCTCACGGCCATGCAATTCTTGACTCATTTTCTCTTCCCTCCCGCTCGTCAGCAAGACTATGTCTATAAACTTTCGGGTGGTGAACGTCGACGGTTGCAATTGTGCACTGTATTGATGAAGAATCCTAATTTTCTTGTGTTAGACGAACCTACCAACGACCTCGATATTGCAACCTTACAAATTCTTGAAGAGTATTTGCAGGACTTTAAGGGGTGTGTTATCGTGGTGAGCCACGATCGTTACTTCATGGATAAGGTGGTAGATCATCTGCTCGTGTTTAATGGAGAGGGACGTATTGATGACTTCCCTGGCAATTATTCCGAATATCGCGAATGGAAGTCGCTCCGCGATCATGAAGAGCGAGAAGAAAAAGAGGAAGTGCGTAAGAATAGCAATGCTCCTGTAAAGCAAAACACTTGGGGCGGTGAAAAGAAACGCAAACTTTCTTTTAAAGAAAAACAAGAGCTTAAGCAGCTTGAACAAGATATTGACAATCTTGAAACAGAAAAGAAACAGCTAGAAGAAGCACTATGTTCGGGTGTTCTGTCGGTGGAAGAACTGACAGAAAAGAGCAAACGACTTCCTCTGCTCAATGAAGAACTTGACGAAAAGTCAATGCGATGGCTCGAATTGAGCGAATTAGAATAGGAATTTGCAGGAAAACTAGCATCCGCCTGTCGTGGAAGAAAAACAATCTCGTAACGTCTCAACAAAATAATCCCCAACTTTAAGATTATGAAACCGTTAGCAGAACGCTTGCGCCCCACAACGCTTAGTGAATATATAGGTCAGAAACATTTGGTTGGCCCTGGAGCTGTGCTTCGACAAATGATAGATGCTGGCCACATATCTTCCTTTATCCTTTGGGGACCTCCGGGAGTGGGGAAGACTACTTTGGCTAAAATTATTGCTCATCAGTTGGAAACCCCGTTTTATACCCTTTCAGCTGTAAATAGCGGTGTGAAGGAGGTTCGCGAAGTGATAGAAAAAGCAAATGCGAATCGTTTCTTTGGTGAACAAAGTCCCATTCTCTTTATCGACGAAATACATCGTTTCTCCAAATCCCAACAAGATTCCCTGTTGGCTGCCGTTGAGACGGGAGCGATTACATTGATAGGGGCAACAACAGAGAATCCTTCGTTTGAGGTAATCCGCCCTTTGCTTTCGCGATGTCAAGTGTATGTGCTAAAAAGTCTTGAAAAGTCTGATTTAGAAGAATTGCTTCATCGTGCTTTGACTTGTGATGTCGTGTTGAAGGAACGTCATATCGAGATGAAGGAGACGGAAGCTCTGTTTCGCTATAGTGGCGGCGATGCACGTAAACTCTTAGGCATACTCGATCTTGTTACTTCTGCGTCCGAGGACGATCCGTTGGTAATAGATAATGCGACCATTACGGAACGCTTACAGCAAAATCCTTTGGCTTATGATAAGGAGGGCGACATGCATTACGATATCATTTCAGCCTTCATCAAAAGTATTCGTGGAAGCGATCCCGATGCGGCACTCTATTGGTTGGCACGTATGATAGAAGGTGGAGAAGATCCAAAGTTTATTGCCCGTCGGCTGGTGATTTCCGCTTCAGAGGATATAGGGCTAGCCAATCCCAATGCACTTTTACTGGCCAATGCAGCTTTCGATGCTGTGGCCAAGATTGGTTGGCCCGAAGGCCGTATCCCATTGGCCGAAGCCACTGTATATTTAGCAACGAGTGCAAAAAGTAACTCTGCCTATATGGGGATTAACGATGCGTTGCAACTCGTAAAGCAAACGGGCAACCAACCTGTGCCACTTCCTATACGAAATGCACCTACAAAATTAATGGCCGACTTGGGCTATCATGATGGCTATATCTATCCTCACGACTATCCAGGGAATTTTACTCCGCAGCAATATATGCCTGATGCGCTGAAAGATGTGGTGCTTTGGCATCCTTGTAAAAATGTGCAAGAAGATAGGTCAAAAAATCGCATGAATGCCTTTTGGCAGAATAAGCAGAGATAAGCATAAAAAGACGCGATGGATTGATAGCCTATGTTATTGTAACTAGATAATTTGAATTTTATATGTAAGGGTAAATAGAAATGCATCTATCTCTTCTTATGGGTAAAATTATTGCTATAATTGTTGCGAGAAAAAATATATTGAATGAACAAATGCAATAATATCGTACATACAAGAATCTTCTTTGTAAAAAAGTAGTGTTTCTGTTTGGTAAATTAGGAAAAAATTGTACCTTTGCACCGCATTTGAGAGCAAGTGCTACTAGAATTGGTACGATATTTGCGGAAATAGCTCAGTTGGTAGAGCACAACCTTGCCAAGGTTGGGGTCGCGAGTTCGAGTCTCGTTTTCCGCTCAGCATGAAATACTGAAGTAATTCTCAGCCCAGGTGGCGGAATGGTAGACGCGCTAGTTTCAGGTACTAGTGTCAGCAATGACGTGCAGGTTCGAGTCCTGTTCTGGGCACTGCTCATGTTGCGGGCTGAGTATTACATACAAACATTAAGAATGGAGAGGTGGCGGAATTGGTAGACGCGCTACTTTGAGGGGGTAGTGACAATTGTGTCGTGGGAGTTCGAGTCTCCTCCTCTTCACTTTTTAGTTTGTACAGTTTTGCTGTATTTTATTTTGCGGAAATAGCTCAGTTGGTAGAGCACAACCTTGCCAAGGTTGGGGTCGCGAGTTCGAGTCTCGTTTTCCGCTCAGTTTTGATAGAAGGCAGCTTCCGTGATGATTTTCTCGCGTGAGCTGCTATTTTTTATTTTAATTGATTCCGCTCTTTATACAGAATAATTGGAAGGATTAGACGAGGGTGGATGGAAAACGCTTCTTTAATATACAATGAATATTTACGTTCGCTATTTCAACCAGGATGCTTTGGTTTATAGTTATGATGAATTAATGGATTTTCTTGCATCTATTCAAGAAATACCTATTACCCCTCGTCTAGAAGAGGATGTGCGTGCTTATGTGGAAAGTGAAATGCCGTATCCTAAACGTTATAAAATCCGCCCTCGCGTATACTTTATCATGATAAAGACTAATGCGCAAACTATGGAAGAATTTAAGGCACATCGAAAGGACTCGGAGATTCATACAGAGAGTATGTCTGCTCCTACGGTGATGCAAATAGATCCTGTGTACAATAAGAAGGAATTTAAAATTGCACAACTTGCCGAAGAACGCTATGGTTGGTATCTAGGCACAATCGTCTTTAAAAGGGTAATTCAAATTGCAGGAACCACAAAATTCCGTTATCAAGATACAACTTTCCAAGCTTATGTAAAGGCTGGATCTGGTAATGAATGCTATAGCCGCATTATTGAACATCTAAAGAGTCGTCCCGAAATAGACCTTCGTAGTCAGTTCCCTTCTGCACGTGGTAGTAATTTCGATTTTGAATATGTAGGCAGTGAATTACCTACGGAATAAATTGTTGTCAGAAAAGAAATAGTAGAATATATCAGCGAAGTGGATGGTTGAGAATGTGCCATTGCTTCGCTTCTTTTGTAATACTGCGATGAAAAAAATAGTAGGAAAAGCTATTATCGTGGGTGCTTCGTCGGGTATTGGTAGAGAAGTGGCTCGCATCCTTATAGCCGATGGTTGGATATTAGGTTTAGCAGCGCGAAGAGTTGAAAAACTCCAAGAATTGCAGGAACAAGCTCCCGAACGTATCTACATTCGTAAGTTGGATGTGAACTCTTCTGAGGCTGAAGAGCAATTCCTTGAGTTAATAGCAAGCATGGGGGGGATAGATTTGTATTTTCATGCTTCTGGAATTGGTTATCAAAATTCCTCGCTTGAAGCACAACTCGAACTTGCAACCGTTCAGACCAATGCATTGGGGTTTACTAGGATGATAAGCGCGGCTTTTCGTTATTTCTCTTTGCATGGTGGCGGTCATATCGCAGCAGTTTCTTCCATTGCAGGTACACGGGGACTTGGTGTTGCTCCCGCCTATTCTGCTACGAAAGCCTTGCAAAATGTCTATCTTGAATCCTTAGCGCAGCTCGCTCACATGCGTTCTTTATCTATTCATATTACGGATATTCGTCCCGGCTTCGTGCGCACTCCTCTGTTGGGCGAGAATCCCCGCTTTCCTATGCTCATGTCTGTTCAAACTGTGGCGAACCAGATTGTCGAAGCTCTCTACCATCGTAGAAGAGTCGTAGTAATAGACAGGCGTTGGCAATTGCTCACCTTCTTTTGGCGTCTCGTACCTCACTGGATTTGGAGAAAGATGAAAATAGGGAAAGCGTCTTCCCATCATCAGAATGAATAAAGCAACCCATTTCTAACCCAATTTCTCACCTGCAAGCATGCGTCGCATTGCCGTTGCGTTGACTGAACGTTTCAAAAATAGAAGTGAACAACAACTTTTTCCATTAAAAGAAATGGAAAACCTGAATGATACGGAACGTGTTAAAGCTGAAGAGTATTGGACACGGATGCAAGAAGAAGGTAAGACGAATGACGGGAATGATTAAGCGATGCACAGATCTTTACGAACAGCTGACCCGCTGTTCTTTGTTCGACAAAAGACAAAATCTTACGGTTCGTGAAACTCGCCTCATCGTGGATTATTTAGGCCTTCCGGAAGGTTGTTTTGACGATGAAGATTAAGCTGTTTCTACGACCTAAATCTTAGTACTCTAATGATGAAGACTATTAGGTGCTAATGATGAAGACTATTAGGTGCTAACGATGAAGACCGTTAGACTCTATGGATAAAGACCGATAGGATAGACTGATTTTGAACGTATAACGAGGTGATTTTGCCTCGCGCGCGCGTATTTATATATAGGTGTGGTGTGTGGGGACTTTCTCTCTTTTGTCCTTCGCATTTATCCAGCTGAATGATAAAGTCAAAATGGTCTATTATCATCTTCGTCCTTCTTCAACCAACATGGGGCTACTATAACTTTATTAGGGAAATAGAATGTACCAATCGTCAATTAAAGAATGATCTCAATCTGCGTCCCATATACCATCAGAAAGATGAAAGTAGTGATGCACATCTATTCTTTGGCTTAATGGCCTATTGGGTAGTCAACACCATAAGGTATGAGCTAAAACAATCAAACATAAAATGTTATTGGACAGAAATTACCAGACGTATGTCTACTCAAAAGCTAGTAACCACAAATGCTACGAATGCTTTAGAAGAAGCCATTGTTTTTAGACAATGTAGTTGTCCAAGCAAATCTGCGAAAGAAGTCTATGATGCGCTAAAGTTCAAACATGCGCCCTTTAAGAAAATACAAATTTGTAGGACACAAAGTTAACCTCTAATGATTGGATTTGCCCATGAAAGCAAGAGATGCAATATTAGGGGTGTGAAAGTTGGGCTAAGTTCGTTACTAACTGTTAGGTAGACGAACTCTCATTACGTAGTTTGCTTCTATAGGAGCTAAAGTATGGCAAGCGTATAGAAAAAATGTCCTATACGCTTGCCATCTTATCCTGCGATGCTTTGATTTGTACGTTTGGCAAACAACGCGTTCCTGTTGAGAATAAAGAATTCCCCGTTCTCAGTTCTAGACTTTATTGTTTTTCCTCATACAGCAATGAGGGTGTGTCAAAACGATGCATCCTCTTGTTTGTATAGGCATAGTTCTAGTATTCTCTCGCCAAAAATAGCAGTGCCAATTCTAACGAGATTAGCACCTTCTTCCATGGCGATAGGGTAGTCGTGCGACATACCCCAAGAACGCTTGCAAAAGTTGGGATCATTGGCGAAGAAACGCTGCTTTACTTCGTTGAAATAATTCCATGCGGTATGAAACTCTTGATGAATTTGGGTGGGATTGTCCACATTGGAAGCCATGCACATGATACCTGCTATTTGCACGTGGTCGAGCTTCTTCCATTCGCCCTCTTCGAGTAGGGCGGTACAGGCATCGGGGGTGAGACCATATTTTGTGGCTTCTTGGGCAAGATGAAGTTCAAGAAGACACGGAATCACGCGGTTGTGTTTAGCTGCTTGCTTATTGATCTCTGTCAAGAGTTTGAAGCTATCAACAGCGTGAATCAGTGAGATGAACGGGGCGATATATTTCACCTTGTTCACCTGTAAGTGTCCAATGAAATGCCATTCAATGTCTTTGGGTAAAGCTTCATATTTACCCTGTAGCTCTTGTGCTCTGCTTTCTCCGAAAATACGTTGCCCTTGGTCGTAGGCCTCTTGGATGAGCTCAGCGGGGTGAAATTTTGATACAGCCACAAGGTCTACGTCAGGCTTAATTGTGGCTTTTATTTGCTCTAAACGTATCATTGCTGTATGGTGTTTGTGATGAATCGAAAGTTATGCTTCGTATTCGGGCTTGTCTTCTCCCTCTTTTTTGCTGTGTACGGCGTAGTGGAAGATGTCCATGATGGCAGTCTCGGTCACCGAGGCAATGGTGTAGTCCATCATCGAACCCTTCATGCCTTCGTCAAGGCGCTTGATGGAGTCGCGTAGGTCGCTAGCCTGAATCAGTACATTTTGTGAAGTCTTCTTCTCTTTTCCGCTCTTTTCGTCGAGTGTGATGAATACAAGTTTTGCACGGAAAAAACGATCGGCAGAGTCATCACCGGGTGCTTCAAAGAGTTCTGCATAGTGAGCACGTTTGATGTCGCTCACTTCGAAAGCTCCTGTCATAAACGGTGTGATTTCTTCGATAATTCGTCGTTCGGCTTCGGTAAAGTTGAGAGCATCCACCAAGTAAGGCTCGTTCACCTTCTTCACTAGGCCATTCTCCATGGTTTTCTCATATTTTACTTTACATTCAAACCATTCGTTGTTCATTGTTGTTTTCTTTTATATTAAAGGTGTGTGTTACGCGATTCCCTTATAAGGAAATGGTGGGCAAAATTAGGAAATAATTTTCACTTGTTTCTTGTTCCTCGTGAATTTTCCGTAGTTAATGGCATGTTTAGGGCAAATATGAAAGCAACGCAAACAATGCGTACAATGTCCATTCCAATGTGGCTCCCGTTGGGAATCAAGAGAAATGTTGTGTAGGGGGCATTGTTGTGCGCAGAGTCCACAATGTATGCATGTTTCTAATGTCGAAAAATGCTTGTCGCTGATGAGCCAACGATTGAAAAGTGGACGTAAAACATAGCTTTTTAGCCATGGTATACTGCCTCTCTTTAAATCGGCTTCTGTGGATTTCTCGTGCTCTAATATCTTTTGTACAATCTGTGGCAATTGTTTTTGCCATTCCCTATTTTTCTTTTGTACCACCTTGTCGCTATCCGTGTTGAAGCCAGGAAGACAAACATACGTGTTGCGCATTTGGATGGAATAGCATGCATCAAGCCTCCATCCGTTCTTGGAAAGGGCTTTCTGTAGAATTTGGTCGGTATAAGCCATGTCGTCACCGCAAGTAAGGAGGGCATAGACATAGTGTACATGAGGTGGAAAGGGAGGAAGCTTGTGAATGAAGTCCTCCACAATCAAGGGTAGTCCCCAAGCATAGACTGGAAATACGAAACCTATTGTTTCGGCTTCGATTGTATGCGATGACTGCCATGGTTGCGCCATATCTACAAGTAGGGCATCAGTTGTGAACTTTGCTAGCTGTCTTGCGATGGTGAGTGAATTTCCTGTTCCCGAAAAGTAGAAAATCATTAGCGTAATTCCTTAGTGAATACGAAATGCTTGTTGAATACCGATTTAGCCTCGGGCATAGGTCTGTCGAACAAACCATAAATGGTACTACCGCTTCCGCTCATTGCAGCGTATAAGGCTCCCATGTCGTAGAGAGTCTGTTTGATAGCAGGAAGTTCTGGATGATTAGGGAAGACAGAGGATTCAAAATCGTTGAATATTAAGTCTTTCCAATCTGTAAGAGGACGTTGAATAGTCTCCTTTAGTGCATGCTTCGCGGGGTGTGGTGTGACGTGAGCGTACGCTTCTTTTGTTGAAACGAATACGTTGGGCTTGACCAGTACGATATGCTTTCCTTTAAGGGAAATATTGATGGGGGAAAGCACATCGCCAATTCCCGTGGCATAAGCGGGACAATTTTGAATGAAAAATGCGCAGTCGGCACCAAAGCATGCTATGCGCTTTTCCATCTCCATGGTGCTTAGTCCTAAATTGTAAGCTTCGTTGAGACCACGCATCATTGCTGCAGCATCGCTGCTACCTCCTCCTAAGCCTGCTCCCATAGGAATGTGCTTATAGAGAAAAATGTCTAATGGAGGTAGATCAAACTCTTGCTTCAATGAAAGATAAACTTTTATCACCAAGTTATCTTCTGCATTCCCGCTGATAGGAGTTCCACCAAGTGACAGGCGAAAAGGGACGTCTTCATCGGTAATCTCTTTAAATTCTAGATTGTCTCGCAAGGGAATAGGGAAAAAAACGGTTTCCAAGTTGTGATAACCATCTGCTCTGCGTGCAACCACATTGAGCCCGATATTGATTTTGCAATTGGGTAAGAGTAGCATATTGGGTAGCCTTTAGGCAATTTCTAAATATTGCCAGTTGATAAGTGAGGCAAAGGTAGTGCTTTTCTTTTATATAAAGCGTTTTTGAAGTATTGTATCTAATTTTAAAGCATAAGCGCTTAACCACATGTTCATCTCAAGCCAGTCAATGTTACGTTCAGCGGTCTGCCTATAACATTGTTCACCACGTTTACCATAGCGTCCCATTTGGGTGAAATTTACTTTTCTAGGTATTACCATCAAAAGAGATAGCATCTCCATGATGTTTGATTGGATACTTTTGTTTAACTTCGCCTCACCACAGAATAAAAATACTGCTTTGCAGAGAACTCCATATATCGGCTTATCAAGTTGGTTATCAGCACTCCTACACCCAATTTAACGGACTATTGTTTCACACTGAGGCAAAGCATTTGTATTTGGAGAAGCAATGGACGAGTTCCTCGAATATTAAAAGTTTAGATAGACAACCCCCAAAGAGGCAAAGGCTATGAGAAAGAAATTACAGGGTAAGATTGGTTTGAATGACATATATGAACTATGTCTTATGACACAGGGCAAGGACAACAACCATCGGAAAGAAGAGCTATACCAACTTACTTTCGATGAAGACGATCGTGTGGCGTTCAATGCCTTACATGCCATGTCGCATTTCGACTTAGCCAACAATGAGTGGCTTTACTGCAAGCACGATAACTTAATAGATCGAGTGATGAAGGAAAAGCATGTGGGCAAATGCCGTTTGATGCTCAACCTTCTTCTTCGTCAACCATTCGAGAAAGACTTACTCCGTCCTGACTTCATTGATTTCTGCATAGCCAAGATTTCGGCTTGTGCCCAACCCTATGCTATCCGAGCCTATTGCATAAAACTTGCCTATGAACAAATGAAATATTATCCAGAGCTCCTTGAAGAGCTAAAGATGACATTGGAAATGCTGAACCAAGAGGTTCTATCTCCTGGACTGTTATCAGCAAAAAGGCAGATTATGGAGAAAATCAAAAGGGAACTTGGGGATCGCACGTTGAATAAGTAGACTAAAGAGTCAACAAGCAACTTCATACGCCGATGGGTATCTTTGACTTAGGTAGATTTATTCTTTTTTATTGTTGTCCGCTAAACCTCAAAAGAGCATAGAAATCCTATTTGAAATGACCATAAATAGGCATTGCTGATGATTTTTTGAAAAGGTAAGCCCCTTTCATCGTATAGATGTAGCCTATCTTATGCAAAATAGCCCAAAGGACTGATTTCTGGTGAGAAGAATCAGCCCCTATTTATGTTGCTTGCAATGTTTTACTGGATAGCATTTATTATCAAGCCTAAACGAAGGCTTTTCCGTCCCGTTTTGATAGTTCTTCCATCGAGCGGTGTACGATGGAAGGATGGGCATTTGTGAACGGCAGGATGCCTGTTTGCAAACGGCTAAAAGCTTATTTGCGAACAGCTATACGTTCTTGCAGCGATGATATTTTCATCGAAGAAAGGTGTGTATAGCTTTTTATCATCCATTTAGCGATGAGTCTCATGCATGCTCGGCATCGAGCCTCGCATGCCTGGCCGAAGCGAGACGCTTCGCCCCCACTGCCTATTGGGCAAGAGCTTTAGCAGACAGCAATAATTCTTTTTATAGCGAAACCATATAGTTAGCAAAAAGCGTGCAGTTCAATAATTTGCACGCTTTTTGCTAGTCAAGTTATAAATGCGGAGTGTTCGTTAAGATTATAATATAAAGACAAGTCCGCCTCAATTCTCTGCCTTATAAACGTGCTCTTTGGTCACAATAGTTGTATATTTGAGTTTTTACAATAAATGTTTATCCTCAATAGTTAGGTCTACGAGAATTATGACCTCTAGGGCAAATAATTAATGAATTAGCAAAGGGTAAACGAACTATTTTCGATCGTTTACCCTTACAATTCTCCACCTATTTCTCTGCTTTTCTTATCCCGAACAACTCGCGTATCAATTTACTTCACCACCACTTTCATGCTTTTACCTCCTGCTTGTACTACATAACAATGGGCGGGCAACATGAGCGATAACGTTGTTACTTGATTGTTATAAACAATACGTCCGTCTGTGGTGAACACACTTACTAATTGCGGCTGCGGACTTTGCACATGAAGTTTTCCCTTCTCTGTCCATACCTTCAACGACGATTGCTGAACGGGCACTATTGATGCTGCAACGGCATCATCAGCAAACATTTGCCAAGTCGTGCCACTTGCTACCAACTGGTAACCATCGGGCGCGGTGGTAGGGGCTGATGTGCCAATGCGCGTTATGAGTTGACCATTATGGCCAATGGCATGACTTTCATAGTAAGTGCCGCGCTGCGTTACCGTCACATCGCTTTCGGAGTGCAAACCTACGGCACGACGCACGGCTATCATGCGATTAATAGCATCGTGGTCTGCTCCCACCCAATGGGGCCAAAATACACATGGTATGCCCGGCGATGAAAGAAGGAAAGCATAAGCTGCCTGAATGTTACCCGTGTACTTATTGCCGTCACGATAAGTGTCATGATTATCGACAAAGGTTATTGCATAACGATTGTAATTGTGGTGATGTATCATTCCCGCCGGGCGCCAGGTGGTTTTGTTCTCTATCCACGACATGTTAGCATAGTTTTTTTTGGCCAGGCCATTGTTGAGTGCAGCATACTTTGACGGGAAATCAAAGGCCATGCTTTGACGGCCTGTGGCTTCAATCCAAGCTGCCACGGGGTCATAACCTCCGTCCCAATACTCGCCTACCGACAAATAAGGATGCGTGGCGGCATTGTATATGCCTACATATTTGCCGTCATACCCCTTGCAATAGTCGTAGCGCCAACCATCATAGCCAAATTCGCCATGCAACCATTTAAGGTAAGCCTCAACATCTTGTTGCACGTAGGGTGATGTGTGGTCTAAGTCGCGTGCGCCATTCCAATTCTCGCCCGTATCATTAGCTCCCTTAGCCTTACCATACCATGCTCCTGCACTTTTATCTGTATTGATTTCATCGTTGGCACATATGTGGTCGGTGGTAAGCTGGTAGGTGCCATAAGTTCCGAAATCGTCCTTCGTAAAGTTTCCCCAGCCAGTGTCACCTGCCCTATGATTAATAACGATGTCGGCTATTACCTTTACGCCCTTGGCGTGCATGGCACTGATGAGGGTTCTTAAATCGGACGCTGTACCCCAACATGAGGTTTGATTATTCCACTGACGCGGGTGGTAACCTACATTACTACCCCCCACTGCATCGCCACCCTCAGCACTGGCTGAAGGGGGCAACCATATGAGATTAAAGTTCTGACTTATTTCGTCAACCCGTTGGGTCAACTGTGTCCACCCCGTTTGCTTTTGCGAGTTCCAGTAAAAGCCTTGTAACATCACATCCTCACTTTCGGCTGGAGCCTGAGCAAATAAGGACAGAGGCAGCCACGATGCTATTAAGAGTATACATTTTTTCATTGACATACGCACTTAATGCAAAGAACTCCACCCTTGCAAGGGATGGAGTTCTTGCTTGTTCTTACTAATGGGTCATTTAATAATTTGCCGTAATGCTATAGTTCATTTCATAAAGGTCAACCTTTATGGTGAACGAGGTAGCGCCTTCGGGTTCAACAAGGTGCCAAGAGTATTTGCCACCGCCAATTACGAACTTGCCTTCAGTGGCTTCACAGTCTTTGGTAGGAGCGCAAAGGCAATTATTTTCATTGGCCCAGTCAAAGTTGCCATTAGCACCAAAACCTGATTCTGGAGCTATTTTGAACCAATGCCAGTCACCTTTAGCTGGAACTGTTACGCTATACACGCCATCAGCCTCCTTGGTCATGGGGCGACTCTTGTCTGTGCCCAACACGCCTATGTAATAATAGGCTGATTCAATCACTGGGGCTACAGGCTTTACCTTTACCTCAATGTTCTTGCTTTTGCTCACGCGGTCTGTTTTATCAGCCGATGTCCATGCATACACAGTGGCTTTAAGGGTGAGTGTGCGCAGCTCAGGACGGCGACCAAACTCTTGGGTTACAATGTTGGTTACATCAACTGTGGCAACCTTGCCTTTATCGTTTACGGCAAGCGGTGTCAAACTGCCATCGTTGCCTACCACGTCAAGGGCAAACGAATCGGTTACGAAACCCTCGGGTTGCTCAATTGTATACTGTGCCAATTCTATGCTGTCGGCTGTTACTGTGCTCATATCTATGTCGGCACAAGGCGTAATGTTGAGCAGAATGTTCTGTGCCTCTTCCTGCTGATTGCCTTGCGGAGCTTTCCAGTCAGTATAATCTTCGTCGCAGGCTGTCAAGCACATGAGTGCCATCAAGCCAAATATGATTTTCTTGAACATAATCTTTCTGTTTTAAGGCTGAGGAGTGGAATAAACTATAAGGAGAGCTACTCCACCCCTCAAACTGTTGTTTACTCCTTAATAAAGCGGAAGGCTCCAGTTATATCATTTACAATAACCAAGTAATCGTCCTCGCTCTTGATGCTGATATTTGCACCACCGCTCTTGACTCCTACGCCATAGTAGCCAGACTTACAACTGGGCGTCTCGTCATATTTACTGCCTATTTCCATCGCCCAATTGTTGGCTTGGAACTTCACTTCACTCGCTGCGGGCAAATGAACGTGGGCATACCAGTCGTGGTTGTTGGCACCTACCACGGTGTTAACGGGAGTCAATGGTATACCGTCGCCCCAGCCATTAAAGCTGCCATTCAAGTAAAGCTGGCCATAAGCAGGCACATCGTCTACTTTAGTAATGCTAATGCCATTGGCATCGCCATTAGCCACTGCCTTGGTGTCGATCGTAATGTTGTAAACACCATCCTTGGTAGGTGAAATGTTGGCCGAACCGCCATCATTAATCGTAAAGCTACCAAATGAAGCGCCCTGGCCTATTTGCGTATCCCAACTATCAGGGGTGCCACGCAGCTTAAATATGCTACCTGCTGGCAAGTAGCCTGTCCACGACACTTTGCCGTAACCCGTATCCTCGTTATAGCTATCGCCTGTGAGGTAAAGCGGCATGGTGGCTTTCATGAGCACATCGCCCCAAGAGCCATCACCAAAGCAACTACCCAAGAGATACCATGTAACGGGTTCGGCCACCTCCATGCGCTGGTAGTAAGGCAAGTAGGTAACTTTTACAATGTTGGAGTACAGCTTGGGGGTTGAAGTCGTTTGTGCACTCAATCGGTAGTAAACGTTTACAGACGACGGCACAGCATCAGCCCGACTCACGCCAAACTCACGCAACAAGAGCAAGTCAACATCGGCAGGAGCCAGTTTATATTCGCATTTTGTTTTGCCTTCATCGTACTCCTTTACTTCTGCATTGTCGGCAAACTTTAACTTGCCGTCGGCATCAGTCACCACCTCAGAGCCATCCTTGCTCACCACGTACTGCAGTTTGTAGTTAGTTACAAGCGGCATGCCGCCATAGTCAGGCTGACTCCATGTAAAGGTTATAGAGTCGGTTGTATTTTTTAAGTCATAAGCATTACCCGCCAAAGCTGGTGTGTTGAGGGTAAAGCTATCGGGCATGTGCAACACAGGGTTAGAACCGTTATCGTCGGCACATGAGGCAAAGGCGAGGCCCAAGCTCAAGCCCAATGCGGCTGTTGACAATATCTTATATAGTTTCATGATATGTGCTGATTTTTGTTTGAAGTGAAAATGCTTTCAGTTGTTTGAGGTGAGGCTTGGAGGTTGGTCATAAAGGCAACCTCCATGCCTCTATAAGCTTTAGCGTTTGTTTATTGTAGTTTCCTACTCACAGTTGTCAGAACCTACGTTATAACCTCTAAACTCAGAACTTAATTATAACCATCATTCTGCTTCAAGTTGGGGTTATTGCTCAAGTCGGTTTGCGGAATAGCAAACACCTTGCGGAATGACGGGAACGGTGTGCCATTCGCTTCGCCTCCCATAAACTCCCACTTGTAGTCAGACTGTCCTGCAAACTTGTTAAAGCGGATAAGATCCATACGTCTGCGTCCCTCAAACCAAAACTCGCGTGCCCACTCAGCACAAATATCGTCAAGTGTAGCATTGCTCAATGGGGCAGCATGTGCTCTATCGCGCAATTCATTGAGTTTGCTATCAGCATCAGAGTTCGGGCCAAGCTTACGAACCGAGGCCTCGGCATAAGTAAGGTAAGCCTCCGCCATACGCATCAAAGGCAGGTCTGTGTCAACATAGTCAATGGCCGATGTACGTGCACCATCTGAACGCACATTGCGGAACTTTACGCTCGCAAAGCCATTATCTGATTTGTCAACCTCAGTTATATACTGCTTATAGCCCTTTGAGTAGAACAAAGCACGATCATCATTGGCAGCCGCAGTCATGGTGGCTATGCTGCCCGTTTCGGGAGCTTTGGCACCATTAAAGAACTGGTCAACGAGTTTGCCCTTAATTTGCAAACACCTGCCCCAGCCACGGTTCGTGCCTGAAGGTACATCAGTTTCCATGTTGTCGTTGTCATTGGCATACGAAGCTTGAATCAACATTTGCGTGCCGCCATCAGTTTTGGTAGTAATGCCATCTTGCAACACGGGCAGAATGGCTTCATACTGTGCGCCATTGCTATTATTGTCGGCCAAGAAGAGCATTTGGTAAGCACTATACTTTTCGCCCGTTGTCGGATTGGTAGCCCCATCGCGGTTCAAGTGATAGTAACCATTCTCCAGCACCTTCTTAGCATAAGTCATGGCATCATCGTTGCGTTCATGCCCCGTGTACACCTCGGCATTCAAATAAAGGCGCGAGAGCAACAACCACACAGCCACCTTGTCGGCACGGCCGTAAGTGTTGCGGCCAGGTTCGGCCATTTTGTCTTCAATGTCAAGCAGTTCCGACTCTACATAGTCAAAGAGTTGCTGACGGTTGTAGTAGACGGCATTGTCTGATGACACTTTAGTACAGAAAGGACCCGCGCCAAAGATGTCGAGCACTGAAGCATAGTTATAAGCCCTTATAAATCGGGCCTCAGCCAATCGCTGGGGATCCTTGCCTATGTCGTTGATGTAAGAGTTGCAAAGCGTAATGTCAAAGTAAAGGCGATAGTAAAGGCCCATGGCAAACCCCTCGCTGGCAGTGTATTTGTTATACATCAAATCCTGCAATTTATCGTTGCCCGACCATGCCCATGCGGCCTCGTCGCTGGTGAACTCATTTAAGTACCATTGCATACGATAATACTGCGTAAAACCCTCATCTTTCATTACATTTGAGGGGATATCAGGTTTTCCGGCATTGCCTTGTTGACCTGTCAGGCAGAAGGTGGCATAAAGCTTGTTGAACAAGGCATCATCGTTGGCCACCTGTGTTTGCTGCGGGTTGATAGGCGTTACATCAAGGTCGCCCGTACATGAAGTGATGGTCAGGCCACAGGCGCAAGCCATCAGCGCGGCATATTTTCTTATATTGAGTTTCATTGTAGTAGCGGTTTTAGAAGTTAAGGCTTACGCCCACAATGCAAGTGAAGGGACGCGGATAAACGTTGCTATCATAGCCACCATCAATTTCGGGGTCGAGTCCCTTGTACTTGGTAATGGTAAACACATTCTGTGCCGTAGCATAAACGCGGCCACTGATGCTGCTCTTACCAATGCGGTCGAATGAGTATCCCAAGGTGATGTTGTCAAGTTTCAAGAATGAAGCATTCTGAATAAAGTAGTCTGAACATGAAGCGTTGGCACTTGAGCTGGTCCAGTCCTTGGCCAATTCATACTTAAAGGTGTTGTGCCAAGTGTTACCAGAATAAAGGCGACTCATGCCTGTGTTCATGTTATCACCAGCCTCTACACTATTGTACACGTAATTGTTCAAGCTGGCACGGAAGCCTAAGCCCAAATCCCAGTGCTTATAAGTAAGTTTGGTGCTAAGACCCATGGTTACGTCAGGATCAGACTTTTTGTAGAAATAGCGGTCTTTATAGTCAATCACACCATCAGCATTGCGGTCAACAAACTCACCAAAGCGAGGTTGTCCGTTCTCGTCATATACCTGTTGGTACACATAGAAAGCGCTGGCGGCCTCGCCTGCCTTCCAAGCCTTAATCATGTTGTCGGCTGTGGCCTTACCACCCGAGCAATAAGCATTAGGTATGTAATAGTCGGGACCTTGTGAGGCTACGAGTTCATCAATTTCATTCTTGTTCCAACCTATGTTGTACGATACCTCCCAACCCCAATCGCGGGTTTGAACAGGACGTACGGTCAACATGGCTTCAACACCAGTGTTATGCAGCGAACCAATGTTGCTGAGCACGCTACTGCTAAAGTTTGAGCCTACTGCCACGAAGCCTGTGTTCAGCAAGTCAGTTGTTTTGCGGTAATACCAATCGAGGTTGGCTACTACACGGTTATTCCAGAAACCGAGGTCAATACCTACGTTGTAAGTAGTAGTCTTTTCCCAAGTCAAGTCCTTATTATAAGCCTCCGGACGATAAGTTGTGCCATCACCTACTATAGGATAGAAAGCTCCGGCCATATTCTGTTCGTAGTTAGGCATGTAAACATAGTCGCCATAGCCATGCTCTTGCTGTCCTGTGACACCCCAACCCAAACGAAGCTTCAAGTCGGTCACAGCCTTTACGTTCTTCAGGAAGTTCTCCTCCTTTACTTTCCAAGCAAAGGCGGCTGCAGGGAATAGGCCCCAACGCTGATCCTTTGAGAAACGTGATGAACCATCGTCACGCAGCGTAAAGGTAATGAGGTAGCGATTCAACAAGCTATAGTTGAAACGGCCAAAGAAGCTAACCAAATAGTATTCGGTCTTGAACAAGCTGTTCTTCTCAGCAAAGTAGTTAGGATTGGTCAGTTCACCAGGGTGTGTCAAGTGAGTTGACGGGTAGTAAACAGGATAGCTAAAGTCCGATTCGCGGTGGAAGTGTTGCCACTCATAACCTAACATGGCATCAAAATGATGTGCCTCAGTAAAGTTCTTAGCGTACTGTGCATACATATTGAGCGAGAGGTTATACTTGTCAGCCTCATTCCACCCCTTGCTGCCATAGTACATATGTCCATAGTCGGTGGGCAAACAAGTTTTATCGCTATGGCCATGGGCCACTTCCATGCCACCATTCACGTGTAAGCGCAAGTCTTCAAAGCCATGCACCTTGTAGTCCAACTCAAGGTTACCCTGCAATGAGCGGCTCTTGCCAATGTTCTCTTGCTGCAACAAAGTTGCTACAGGGTTACCGATAGCCAAGCCATTGCCGGTGTGTGTCCATTCGCTGTCACCAAAGTCTGCCGTAGCAGGCCATTGCCAGAAGCCACCATACTCCTTTGCCCCAGCGCGATCATCATAAATGGGCTTGGTAGGATCCATGCCCAATGCCTGACCTATGGCATCGGTGTTAGCATATGATGAGCGCGAATACATGAACTTACCATTGAGGTTAACCGACAAGTGATCATGCAAGAAGGTGGGCGAAATATTGAAGCTACCCGTGTAACGGCTATAGTCTGATGTCTTGAGCGTACCCTTTTGGTTGGTATAACCAAAGCTTACGCGGTAGGGCATATTCTTGATGCCACCGCTCAAAGTGATGTTATGGTCAGTTGATACAGCGGTACGGTATATCTCCTTTTGCCAATCGGTGTCGGCAAAGTGGTGTTCGCCTGCAGCATTCCAATAGCCCAATGAGTTATAATACTCTGAAGCTTGCCAGGCAGCATCATCGGTCAGCCCCGTGCGACGACGCACCAAATCAATAAACTCTTGTGCATTGAGCACATCCAGATACTTGGTATTGGTGCTTACTGACACATTACCATTGTACGACACATGCGGACGGGTATTTTTGCGTCCCTTCTTAGTCGTGATGATGATAACGCCATTTGAGGCACGTGAACCATAGATGGCGGTAGCCGATGCGTCCTTCAACACAGTGAAGGATTCAATATCGTTAGGATTTACCAGTGTGAGTGCATTGGGTGAGCCTTCAAGGCCATCGTTATCCATGGCAAGACCATCAATTACAATCAATGGGTCATTCTTAGCATTCAGCGAAGAGCCACCACGAATACGAATCGTTGCGGCACCACCAGGAGCGCCACTACTGCTCACCACATTAACACCTGCCACCTTGCCCTGAATCATATCCTGGGCTGAAGTTTGCAGGCCATGGTTTTTATCATCAGGCTTGATAGCTGTTACCGACCCCGTCAGATCATTTTTCTTAGCTATGCCATAACCAATGACAACAGCTTCATTCAGCATTGAGTTATCCTCAAGCGTAATTACCACTGTGCCATCAGCCTTTACGGTAGCCGTTTTGTAACCAATATAGGTCACACGAATGGTTGCGCCGGGCTTTACGTTAAGTTTGAAATTACCATTCGCATCGGTTCGCGTCATCGCTTTCGACCCAGGCACGGTTACAGTAGCAAAGGCTACTGATTCGCCCGTAGTGTCTTGCACATGTCCGCTCACCGTGAGGCCCTGTGCCAAAGCACCGAGCGGAAGGCTTGCTCCTGCCAGCATCAGCGACAAAAGCTTGGAATTGAGCATCTTCTTGTTCATGATATTAAAAGAAGTATTAGTGAATTGCGTGAAAGAATCTTTGAGTTCTGAGTTTTAAGGTTATAAGGTTAAGGTTCTGAGTTTTAAGGTTATAAGGTTAAGGTTCTGAGTTTTAAGGTTATAAGGTCACTTCTGCGTGTAGGACTCTCAAAGGTTACTTTATAACCTCACAACCTTAAAACTTGAAACTAACTCTGCGTATAAGACTCTCAAAGGTTACTTTATAACCTCATAACCTCATAACCTCATAACCTCAAAACTTAACTTAAAACGCCTCCTACTGCGCTACAATGCTAATAGCAAAACCGCCACCACTTGCAGCATGCAGTTTCAAGTTCGTTTTGTTAGTCACCACCTTGCGGGTAATGGTATAAGCTTTAGGGTTTTTATCCCACGAAGCATCTTTGGCATCAGCATAAATAGTGGCCAAATATTTCTTACCTGGAGTAAGGAAGTCGAGTTTGAGTTGGGAAGTATGACCATTCTCGTCAGCAGAACAACCTACAAACCAATTTTCAGAGTGTTTATCCTTACGGGCTATCGTCACATAGTCACCAGGTTCAGCCTCCAAGTAAACACTCTTTTGCCAATCAACAGGCACATCTTTGATAAATTGGAATGCGTCCATATGCTCCTTATAATGCTCTGGCACATCGGCTGCCATTTGCAAGGGGCTGTACATGGTTACATACAAGGCTAATTGGCGAGCAATGGTTGTGCGCACACGACTAGTGTTTGAAGGATTCATTTTTGAACAATCAGTTTCGAATATGCCCGGAGTATAGTCCATCGGGCCACCAATCAAACGTGTAAAAGGCAATATCGTGGTGTGGTCCACCGAGTTGCCACCAAAGCTCTCATACTCTGTGCCACGTGCGCTCTCGTTACCAATCAAGTTGGGATAGGTGCGGCATATACCTGTCGGGCGGGTAGCCTCATGCGCATTAACCATGATTTTATAGTCGGCGGCCTTGGTTACGCAATACAGATAGTGATTATTCATCCACTGACCATAGTGATGTTCACCGCGAGGAACGATGTTGCCCACATAGCCACTCTTAACTGCGGGGTACCCATTGTCAACCATAAACTGGTAAGCCTTGTTAAGATGACGCTCATAGTTACGGGCCGAACCCGATGTTTCGTGGTGCATAATCATTTTTACGCCCTTCGAAGCAGCATATTCATGAATAGCCTTGACATCAAAATCAGGGTAAGGCGTGACAAAGTCAAACACATAGTCCTTTTCATGTCCGAACCAATCTTCCCAACCAATGTTCCAACCCTCAACAAGTACCGCGTCAAAACCATTTTCTGCGGCAAAGTCAATGTAGCGCTTCACATTTTCGGTATTAGCTGAGTGAGTTCCATTAGGCTTAGCATGCGTATAGTCTGTTTCTCCCAATTTTACGGTAGAGAAGTCATTGGTGTAAGCCCAAGTACCCTTGTTGGTAATCATGTCCCACCAAACGCCAATATACTTAGTAGGCTTTATCCATGAAGTATCTTTTATTTTGCAAGGTTCGTTCAAGTTGAGCGTCATGCGCGATGCCAATATGTCAGCACCATGTTCACCTGCTATGATAGTACGCCAAGGCGAGGTGCATGGAGCTTGCAAGTAACCTTTGTCGCCGCGTGCATCTGGGGTGAGCCAGCTTTCAAAGGTCATTGTTTTGTCATCATAGTTAAGGTGCATAGTTGAATAGTCTATACAAGCGGCTTCATGCAAGTTTATGTAGAGGCCGTCCTGACTTTTCATCATAAGGGCTGTTTGCACTCCCCCCTGCCATATAGGGGTTTGTGAAGAATTCTGCGTCACCGCGCTCTTCATCAAACCACGAATTTCACTAAGCTTGCTGGTAACTGTTTCATACTCTTGCGTGTCATAGTCGCCAGGTATCCACCATGCGGTGTGGTCGCCTGCCATAGCAAACTGTGTGTGTTCCTCTTTTATGGTAAAGTAGGTCAAATTCTTTTGTGCAGGAAATTCATATCGAAAGCCAAGTCCGTCATCAAACATACGGAAACGTATCTTTATTTCACGTTCATTCTTTGGCTGCGATAGCGTAACACACAATTCATTATAATGGTTGCGAATGCTACTTTCCTCTCCCCACACAGGTTGCCACGTTTCATCAAAAGTTGTCGTAGTATGATCCGTTTCAACAAAGCCAGTCATGAGATCGGCCTTTTGGACCAATTTCGAAGCATCGGCACGTGTTTTAAATTCAAAGTCTTGCGCCTTGTTGGGGTCTTCCTGTTTGAGTTCCAGTCCAAGGTGCGAGGGCTTAATAATATCCCGCCCTTTATATTTTAGGTAATATGTAGGACGACCTTGTGCGTCGAGCGAGAATTTCATTTTGAAATTGCCATTAGGCGACTGTAGGTCTTGCGCTGCTGCTGTCATTGATATGCAAACAAGCGATAGGGTAAACCATAAATTCTTCATAATGCTTTGCCTAGGTTGTGGCTGTTATGTGTTATTACTTTGTGTGATTTTGTTTGCGAAGGCTTTTGCTCACTTCGCGTTGCAAAACTACTATTAAGGATTTGTGAATAAAAGGGGGTACAACTAAAATATAAACTTAATAAAAATCATTATTACTGATTTTCAATTACTTATAATAAATCTCACACTTATAATTTATAAACTAAATATAATGACTCAATCTGTTTAACTTGTTATTTTGTCACATCTACAATACATGAATATATGTTATATGGCATGTTTTATGACTTCCATTAACAATATAAACAGTTATTATAATAACAGGTTGGCGAAACTTAATTCAGAAAGTAGCGAAACAGGAGTGTTGTGCTTTAGCTTATTGTGCCCCTTACCCGAGTTTTCACAAGCAGAGATAACCCGTTTTGATAAACCTTGACCAGTTCTCAGTTTATACATGGTTATCATGCTTCCCCACACAAAGTCCCCCTTCATCACGAAGGAGGACTTTCCAATACCATTCTACATGGTAAAACAATAAATCCTAAACACATTACAAAATAGGGGCGCTCAAACCGTAACATGAAAGAAACTTGGCGCCTCCTACTTGTCGTGACATCTTATTACCTAAACCTATCTATAAATCAAAATTTTGCTTTCCTATAAATCTTTTTTTTCGTATCTTGTCTGCACTCTGCACTTATCTCGTTACTTGTTAATAATCAGCGCAATGTTATGTGTAGGCAGGGTGAAGTTTTGTATGCACGATCATCTACACTCCGTAGCTCATTGAAAATCAGTATGAGTGTAGGTAAAAGTGCAGAGACCAGGCGGTTTGCCCCAAAAGTGCCGTAAGGGTTGTGCAGGGGCGTCACAGGTGCATTAGTTTTGCCACTTACGTGTTCGAGTCGACTCCTTGTGTGTCGGGTAATACTTAACCGGACAGCAATCTAATCAAAACTTAACCCGTTGGCGGAAATCTTGGTTAAATGCTTAACAAGTAAGTATGCGATACATTACTTATGTTAAAGTAAAACCGATAAGAAGCTTAAAAAAACTTGGCAAGCTTAGCTGTTAACCCGTCAACTTGTTAACCAATTCCACCACCGTGTAGACTTATTTAGCAAAGTCAAGCACCACTACTCCACGCACGTCCAATTGTAGGGTTCCTCGGTCAAGACGGAGGGTACGTCCACTTATCACATCGCGTGCTGTGCTTGCTGGCAAAGCCTCAGTATATCGTGCCAAACTTACACAAGCAGGAGCATCTGTGCCATTGAGCATTATCGTTACGGTGTGGCCTTTATACTCGCGGGAGTAAACATACACACCATCTGCCACTGTAAACTGACGTAAGCTACCATACTTTACAGCATCGCATTGTTTGCGCCATTGCAGCAATCGACGAGTAAAGTCATGTGTCTGCTGCATAAGTGGGGGCATGTGGCTACCCGTAAAGGCATTTATGCTATCGCCCGCAAAGCCACCTGGAAAGTTCTGACGCAATGCGCCATCGCCCTTACCTTTGTTAGCAGCCATGGCCAGTTCATCGCCATAATATAGCTGAGGAATGCCTCGCAGGGTAAGCAACAGAGTGAGTGCCTGCCGATAACGCCACGACTGCATGGCCTGGGCTTGTACACGCGCAAAGCGATCGGTGTCGTGATTGCTCATAAAAGTCAGCAAATGAGTAGGGTTAGCATATACATTGTCTTGACTTAAATAGTCATAAATGCGTGTCAAACCTTTATCCCACTCATTAGTGCGCTCATCAAGTGCCGAATTAAGCAATCCCATTAGCGGAAAATCCATTACCGTGGGCAACTGACTGTTACACAAGCCTTGGGCCACCGGACTGTCCTTTTGCCAAGCACTCACCCCCACATTGTTGTTCAACCAAGTTTCGCCTACTATGTTAAGGTGCGGATATTGTGCCTTTAACTCTTCACACCAACGCGCCATAGCATGGCGGTCGGCATAGGGGTAAGTGTCTTGACGTATGCCGTCTATACCAGCATACTCTATCCACCACACAGAGTTTTGTATAAGGTAGCGCATCACGTGCGGATTACGCTGATTAAAGTCGGGCATAGAGGCTACAAACCACCCATCTTGCGCATTCTGCGCATCTGCGCTGCTGGCATGAGGGTCAGTCACGGCTGCTATTTTGTAGCTGGTCTGCACATAATGGCTATTATTGTTAAACCATGTGCTGTCGGGCTTGTCAACAAACAAAGGATTCATGCTTCCACAATGGTTGAACACCATGTCCTGCACCACCTTCATGCCGCGCTTATGGACTTGTGACACAAAATCACGATAATCGGCATTTGTACCAAAACGAGGGTCTATCTCATAGTAATTAGTAATGGCATAACCATGATACGAACCAGCAGGCATATCGTTTAGCAGTAGTGGGGTGGGCCATATAGTGGTCACGCCCAAGCTATCCAAGTAGTCAAGATGACGGGTCATACCTGCCAGGTCGCCCCCATGACGTGCATCAGGAGCCTGACTTGCTGTGCTCTCGCGCAAGCCTTTCACCACATCGTTGCGCACATCTCCATTGGCAAACCTGTCGGGCATGAGCAAGTAAAGCACATCAGCGGCATCAAAGCCTTGTGCTTTAGGGGCTGCATCGCGTGCCTTGAGTTCATAAGCTATGCGCTGACGTGTGCGTCCCGATTGCAACTGCAAGTTGAAGCGCTGAGCACGTGCCTTGTCTATGTTGAGATAAACTAACAAATAGTTGCTGTTAACCGGGCGCACAATGCTATCAATGCTAACGTCAGTAGTACTGAGCGTTACCTGGCTATGTCCTATATTGTGTCCGTGCAACACCAACTGCAGGGTGGGATTAACCATACCGCTCCACCAAAAGGCGGGCTGCACTTGCACCGACGACTGTGTACGCCCCTTTGCACTTAAGGGCAGCAGGGTGAACAATACAAATAAGAGAGTATATAGCTTGCTCATTCTTTATAATGGGGTTAATGGTGTTACATTTAAGGAGTTGCATGAATAGGCTCTGCCTTTGGCATATTGCCAGCCTTTGGCAATTTGATGGCATTAAGGTTTCGGACTTTGAAGATGTAAGGACACCATTCACATTATTGCCCTTATCACCTTCAGCCTCCGAGCGTATGTAAAAATGTTTTTGTGTGTTTGCCGTGTTTTTACTTGGGCAAAATTACAATCACATTGCTCTGTTTGCAAGAGCTTATAATTAAAATATAAAAGTTTAGGAAACGTTATTCGTTGATCTTCAATCACTTAACGAGTACAAGCGACGATAAAAATATAAATAACTATTTAATTTCTTACACAACATAAGTCCTATTTCCGAAAAAGAAATTAACTTTGACGCAACAACAAATCCCATTTATGCACTTTTACAGACGCATTATCATGAAGCAATTCTTGCTGATTACCCTACTTGTGAGCCTTTTCACCTCAATATCAATATCCACCTCAGCGCAAAGCAAGCCTCTGGTGCTGAATGAGCCTACACAAAAGTTGCTGCTCACGCTTGACAACATGGTGAAGAACAAAGCACAATACCATGCCAAGCACTACGAGCGAATACGTCAACTCAAAGCACAGGCCCGCAAGGCAAAGGGATACAACAAATATAACATATACAAGAACATTTTTGACCTGTACGCACACTATCAAACGGACTCTGCACAGGTGTACATTGATGCCATGACCCGTTTGCCCGAATACAAGAGTGATGTTGTAATGCAAGCCACGCTCCACATTGCTCAAGCTGAAATATTTGCGGTTTCGGCCTTATATACTGAAGCTATTAGCGAACTTGAAAAGGTGCCACACTCCCTCATCAACCATGAGCATGCCGACTTGCAACTTTACTACTTTCGCACCAAACGTACGCTCTATGGGTGGATGAGCGACTACACCAAAATCCCTACACAGCACCATCTTTGGGCCGAAAAAACTATGAATTACCGCGACTCACTGCTCTCGATTAAAGCGACACAGGGAGTACACAGAGCCATTATACAGGCCGACAAGTATAACGCTCTTGGCCAGCCTCAGAAGGCCATTGCGTTGTTGCGGCCTTATGTGAATAAGATGAGCGAGAGCCACCCCATGCCCTATATATGCTTTACCATGGCACATGCCTGCTTGCTGGCGAACGACTCAACACAAGCTGCCTATTACCTCACGCTCACCGCCATTGCCGACTTGCGCAAAGGCACTTGCGAATATCAAGCTTTGCCCATATTGGCACAAGTGCTGTTCCGCACAGGCGATGTGAAACGTGCCTACACCTATTTACTTTGTTCTATGGAGGACGCCAACTTTTGTAAGGCCGGACTGCGAGCCATTGAAGTGTCCAACATTTTTCCTATTATTGACAAGCAATATAAGCAGCAAGAGAAGGCGCAGCGCCATCGCGACCGGCTGCTCATATACTTGCTCATTGCCTTGCTTGTTGCTTTGAGTGGCACGGTGGTGTATTTGCGCAAGCAAATGATAAGGCTGAGAGTGATGCGTCGCAAGCAAGCTTTGTCTAACCAGCAACTGGCTGAGGCCAATGAGCAAATGAAAGTGGCCAACCTTAAGTTGCAAGAAGCCCTCGACGAGGTGGGACGCACCAACGAGGAGTTACAACGCACCTACAGCCAACTGCGCATGACCGACAAGATGAAAGAGGAGTATATAGCGCGCTACCTAAATCGCTGCCGCATGTATTTAGACCAACTCTCTGAGTTCCGAAGCACTACGCTACGTCTTATCAAAAACCGCCGCTATGACGACATTGCACAATCGCTGCAAAAGGCGCTGAATGCAAAGACTGAGCAAGCTCAATTCTATGCCGACTTTGATGCTGCGTTTCTCACACTCTTCCCCAACTTTGTTGAGGCATTCAATGCTTTGCTTCAACCAGACTACAATATTCAGGTGAAAAAGCATGGGCAACTCAACACTGAGCTGCGCATTTACGCGCTCATTCGCTTGGGCATTCACGACACATCACGCATTGCACACTTCCTTGACTACTCTACTGCCACCGTTTACAACTACCGATCAAAAATACGCAACAAGGCACTCTGCGCTCCCGAGCTATTTGAACAACAAGTAGCCACATTATAACGAGAGTTTGGAATAAAGAATACAGAAAAACAAGTGTAGATTACGAGTGGATAATTAATAGGGTAAACGAACGAGGAAGGTTCGTTTACCCTTTGCTGATTTATTGGTTATTAGCAATTTAATAGTGAGGATCAGCATGGTTTGAAAGCGTAGTTCTTCTAAAATATGGTTAAGCCCTGCAATAAATGGCTCATGATTGGCACTGCCATCAGCGACAACGCAGCACCAACATACATGAATCTTGTTTTTGCCACCAAAAATCACCCATAACTTTGACGTAACTCAATGATTTCTAATACGTGCTATGTAATGATGTAGAAAAGTGATGAAGTCAGGAAATAGTTATAGATGAATCATACCAACAAAGTTCTCTATCGTCAGCGCAGTGTGACTTACATGCCGTTGGATGCCCATTCTACTTTTTCCAGATGAGCGTTTATGTTTGCGTCCTCCGACCGAAGGACGCAGATTATATGAGCGGTAAAAAATGAGTAAAGCCTCGTTTGTGAATGGATAGAACCCCTATACAAAAATGGGCATGGCCGAATTGATGAGGTCTGTGTTATTATATTGTTGTTTATAAGAAACAACGTGGTATTCCTTGAACCTCGGAAGTAGAATTGTTTTGTGCAGCCCCTTTGACGGTAAAATGAATTTATTTTCGTATGGATAATTTTCTCAAACTCGCATGAATAAGGGCAGAGTGTGCCTATTGTGGATGAAAGCTAGTTGGAAATAGGCACAATATCACATTCAGATGTAAAAAACGGGCGTTTCTTTTGGCTTTTCGCGGCTCTATTGTTATCTTTGCTTGCAAATTTTTACACTATGGGATTATTATCAAAAATATTCAAACATAAAGCACAGGCAAACGAGACTGGTTGGCGAGTGGGCGGAATGGAAGATTTCATGATGCTGATTCGTGTATATTATCAGTCGGTTATGGCTGCTAATTTAGGTATTTCAAATCTTTCTGCTTTGCCCGATTTGCGCGTGTTTAAGCAAACACTTCATGTGCAAACAGTGAATAATAAATTAGGTGTAGGCGAGAAGAATAAGTGTCGCAAAATGCTGATGGAAATCTATGGTCTCGAAGAGTTTTTCTTCAAGGAAATAGATGCTAGTATTAAGCGTCACTGTCGTAATGTCAATGAAGTGCGCAACTACCTATTCCAATTTCAGGGATTCTCACAAGAGTTGATGATGCTCATGGGCAACCTCATGAAGTGGAAGTTTCGCATACCTTCCATGTTCCGTAAGGCTCTTTACGATCTCACGGCAAAGAGCGTAAACCAAGTTCTTACCAAAGATACATGGAAAGACGAAGGCGTGCGCAAAGCCTGCTTAGCTATCCGTCAATATCAGCAGCATTTAGGATATAGTGCCGAATGGATGACAGCATACGTATACAACGTTGTAATTCTAGCTAAGAAAGAGCCAAAGCCTGCCGACACAGACGAGAAGTAAAAACGCATTTTTGAGTTTTAATAAGTGAATCCTTTTTAGTAAGAAGGGTCTCTATTTTATATAGCAGATACCTCCTTATTAGAAGAATCATCTCACTGTGAAATAGTTTTCATAGAATGTTTACAGAAACTCAAAAGTATTCAACCCCAAAACATGACAAACGAACAAACAACAGCTCTTCGCAATTTTGAGGCGAGGATACGTCAACTCATGATGGCGTATAAGGCTGAACAGCAGGAAAATGCTAGGCTTCGTCAACAACTTGATGTGTGTAAGCAAAAGTTGGATGAGGCTCAAGAAAATGTCTGCCGTTTGGAAGAAAACTATAAAGCACTGAAGACAGCGCGTATGATTGAGGTGAGTGGGGATGATGTAAGAGAATCGAAAGCACGCATTGCTCATCTTATTCGCGAGGTGGACAAGTGTATTGCATTGTTGGACGTATAACATCGGATGAAGATGGATAACAAAAGTGACAAACTGGTCATTCAATTGCTCATAGGAAAGCAGGTTTTTCCCATCACCATCAAGCGCGAGCAAGAAGAAATATATCGCAAGGCATCGCAGATGATCAATGAAAAGCTTGGGCGCTACGAACAATCGTATCCAAATCTTGGTTATGAACGATATACTTCTGTGGCCTTGCTCGACTTTGCTGTGCAGGTAATCCAACTCCAATCGCAGAAAGACCAATCTCCTTACGAGGAGATGGTGGATCGTCTGACCGAAGAAATAACCCAGTTGTTGTCTTCTCGTTCTGAGGAAGACGCCTCAAAAGAGAAACCTTAAGTAAGCCCTCGTAGCATACTCCTTTTATATATATAAGGAGTGGAAGCACGTAAGGCATAATTCTAATTTATATATTATTCAAATTCGAAATGATCGAAACAATATTGCTCATCGTCGGCATAGTCATTGGCGCAGGTGCAGGATATAGCTTCTTCCGTTACGTATTGAAGAAGAAATACTTGCGCATGATTGAAAATGCGAATAAAGAGGCCGATGTTATCAAGGAAAAGAAACTCCTTGAAGTAAAGGAGAAATTCTTGAACAAGAAGGCTGAACTCGAAAAAGAGGTACAGCAGCGTAATCAGAAAATCTTACAGGTAGAAAACAAACTGAAACAACGTGAAATCGGACTCAATCAGCGACAGGACGACCTTGGCCGTAAAAAGCAAGAACTTGAGAATGTTCACAATCGCCTAAACAGCCAGCAGCAGGCTCTCTCGCGCAAGGAAGAAGAACTCGAAAAACTTCAGCTAAAAGAACGAGAGAAACTAGAAGAACTCAGCGGTCTGTCGGCTGAAGAGGCTAAGAAGCGCCTTGTTGACTCCTTAAAGGACGAAGCTCGCAGTGATGCCCAAAGCTACATCAATGATATTATGGACGATGCCAAGTTGACTGCCAATAAGGAAGCCAAGCGTATCGTGATTCAGACCATACAACGTGTAGCTACTGAGACGGCTATCGAGAATAGTGTGACCGTGTTCCATATCGACAACGATGAAGTGAAGGGTCGCATTATTGGACGTGAAGGACGTAACATTCGTGCGCTTGAAGCCGCCACGGGCGTAGAAATCGTAGTAGACGATACTCCCGAGGCCATTGTAATTAGTGCTTTTGATCCTGTACGCCGCGAAATATGCCGTTTGGCACTTCACCAGCTTATTGCCGACGGACGAATCCATCCCGCTCGTATCGAGGAAGTGGTGGCCAAGGTAAAGAAGCAAGTGGAAGATGAAGTAATCGAAACGGGTAAGCGCACAGCTATCGACTTGGGAATCCACGGCTTACATCCTGAGTTGGTGCGTATCATCGGTAAGATGAAATATCGTTCTTCTTATGGTCAGAATCTCTTGCAGCATGCTCGCGAAACGGCGAATCTCTGTTCAGTGATGGCTGCCGAGCTAGGATTGAATCCAAAGAAGGCTAAGCGTGCTGGTTTGCTTCACGATATTGGTAAGGTGCCCGATGAGGAGAGCGAATTACCTCACGCACTCTATGGCGCAAAGTTGGCTGAGAAGTATAAAGAAAAACCCGAAATTGTGAATGCGATTGGTGCACATCACGATGAAATGGAAATGACCACATTGTTGGCTCCTATTGTACAGGTGTGCGATGCCATTAGTGGTGCTCGTCCTGGTGCTCGTCGCGAGATTGTTGAGGCTTATATCAAGCGCTTGAATGACTTGGAACAGATTGCTTCAAGCTATGATGGTGTGACCAAGACTTATGCTATTCAGGCTGGTCGTGAACTTCGTGTTATTGTGGGTGCTGATAAGATTGACGACAAGCAGATCGAAACTCTTAGTTCAGACATTGCTCGCCGCATTCAAGATGAGATGACCTATCCTGGACAGGTGAAGATTACCGTCATTCGTGAAACGCGTTCGGTAAGTTACGCGAAATAAGCACGCATATACTTTTCATTCCTGAATATATACAGGCGGAAATGTGTAATGTAGTACCAAACTATCATTCTTTCTAGCAGTGAAAGAGAAAAAGTCAATGGTAACAATGCACATTTCCGCTTATTAGTATCTACCTATCATGAATACGAAAAATCGTAATCCGTGGCTTTGGATCCCCTCGCTCTATACAGCCGAGGGGATACCTTACGTGATTGTTATGTCTGTGGCCACCGTTATGTACGAACGTATGGGGCTGAGTAATTCGCAGATAGCCCTCTATACCTCGTGGCTCTATCTCCCGTGGGTGATTAAGCCTTTTTGGAGTCCGTTTATCGATATGATGCGTACCAAGCGCTATTGGATTATTCTGATGCAACTCGTCATTGGTGCAGCTTTGGGCGGACTCGCTTTCAGCATGCAATTACCTTCTTATCTGCAATGGTCGTTGGCTTTCTTGTGGCTCATGGCCTTTAGCAGTGCAACGCACGATATTGCAGCCGATGGATTCTATATGATTGCCCTCTCACCCAGCGAACAAGCTCTCTTTGTGGGTATTCGTTCCACTTTCTATCGTATAGCAAACATCGTGGGACAAGGATTGCTTATCATGTTTGCTGGTACGCTAGAGTCGCATTATAAGCCTGCGATTGCATGGTCAGTTACTTTTGGTGTAACAGCCGTGCTTTTTTTACTCCTTTTTTTCTATCATGCACGTGTGCTCCCTCGTAGAGCAGCCGATCATGCTAGTAAAGACGTAACGTGTGGCAATGTGTTTCAAGGATTTTTTGACACGTTTGTCAGTTTCTTTCGCAAACCACAGATTGTTGTTGCTTTGCTATTTATCTTGCTTTATCGACTTCCCGAAGCGTTGCTCGTCAAGATTTGTCCTCTCTTCTTATTAGGGAAACTTGATACGGGAGGACTTGGCTTATCCACACAGGATGTTGGGTTGGTGCAAGGTACGGTAGGGGTGGTAGGTCTTACTTTAGGTGGTATCTTAGGAGGCTTTGCTGCCGAACGTGGAGGCTTGCGTCGTTGGCTTTGGCCTATGGTGCTTAGCATTACGCTTCCCGATGCAGTATATATCGCACTAGCTTATTTTCAACCCGATGGGTTAGCGAGCATTAGTGTTTGCGTGTTTGTAGAGCAGTTTGGCTATGGCTTTGGCTTTACGGCCTATATGCTCTATCTTATGTACTTCTCACGTGGAGAATCTTCCACGGCACACTACGCATTTTGTACTGGCTTTATGGCACTCGGTATGATGCTCCCTGGCATGGTGGCGGGCTATCTGCAAGAGAGCGTAGGCTATCTCAATTTCTTCATCATCGCCATGGTCTTGTGTGTCTTTACTTTCATCGTGGCCAGTTTGGTAAAGGTAGATGAGAATGAGCTTGAGGAAGTAGAGGCTGCCGATGAGACAGCCGTGAAAGAATAAACGCAAAAGGACGCTTCTATTAAGGGTCGTTCTATTCATTCTGAAATATAAATTGTCTAACATGTGTGGAGTGGTTCGCACGGACAATTTCCCAAATCCTGATAGAAAGAATCCTCTTTGCTGCAAAAATAGTTGCAGTAAAGAGGATTCTCATTTTGTATGATAAGGTGTATAATATTTTCTGTTGTCTATCAATATATCGTTTGTCTCCTCTTGCTGTCCATTTCACCCTTCTCCTTGATTAGGGGCGTACATTGTTTCACTTTAATATGCTAAAAGAAGACTTTCTTAAATTTACTATTATCAAATGATAGGCTAGGGGTGTGGAACACGCATTCCTTCTTTTAAGGAAAGTGTCCACCAAACATAAGAATTGATGAGACAAGAGATAGCAAAGCAGAACGTGTTGATAAGAAATCCCACCATGGTGAGATAAGCCGGCATATTCCATCCGTCGCCAGCCCAGTTAGATTGTGCTGCTGCAAGTTTACTTAGCGTATATACAACTACGGGCATGAGCGCTGCTGCATTGGCAATGGTCGTCAAAATGCCTGAAAGAATCAGTAGTATGAAAGGAATGCCCCAGGCATGTTTGAGCCCGCTCAGAACACTTTCCTTCAAACCTTTACCCAAGAGGGTATATTGTATGGCGGCTTGTTTATAGGCCGGTAGAATATATAGTCCCCAAAGTAAGATAGCAACGGAAAGCCATCTTGAGAATTTCACAGCAAGCCATCCAAGTATGCTTGCCACGATGACGAAAGCAATGAGAAATAAAGTGGCTATGATAAACGCACGTTTCATATAGTCACGCTCTGTTTTTCCCAGTTGCACGCTTATTCTCTTCTTGAGAATCGTTCCTTCTTGTACAAAGGTGTGCATCGTATCCGTGAGTCTAGCTTTGTAACACAATCCGCCGAAGAGGAAAAGCCCCCAAGTGAGTACGATATAAATCGTCGTTATAGCCGACGGGCAAGCTACCCAACGAGCAGTTTCGGCATCTCCATCACTCATGAAGAGAAGATAAGCGGGCATGGCCTGTTCGCCCGCATATTGCAACACAACTTCCAAGAGAAATGCTGCCGTGAGTCCTGCAAAGAGTAGGTAAGGGAAGAGTTGCTTAAAATATGCTTTCCAATTTAGCGCAATGATTTTCCACGCGTCGGACAGGCAAGCCTTGACGCTACGATCTTTATAGAATGTGAGATTTGTTTCCATTGTGAGGAGGTGTAAAAATGCTCAATCAAGAGTTTATAGATTTAGATTCAGTGAGACTACTTCTGCTTCAGCTTGCTTTCAAATTGCTGAGCCGTAGCTTACCTTATGCAAAGGTATTGCAAGTGCGAATGCAATGAAAGCTCGCTTTCAAATTGCTGAGCCGTAGCTTACCTTATGCAAAGGTACAAATTCTTTATATATAGCATGTGCTGAACATCCTACTTTTGTTGGGCATTGTACAGGCTTATAAAAAAAGAGTTAAGCGCGGGTACACGTTCTTTCTTTTTTGTATCTTCGCAATCAAAACAGGCATTTACTCTTATGAAGACAACAACATTACTTGCGGCTTTTAGCCTTCTGATGCTTACTTGCTTCTCATGTGGAGGCAAGAAGAATCCGTCTGCACAGACGCCCATTCAAGATTCAGTGGCCGAAAGTGCTGCTATTGAAGAAGAACCAGATTCTACCATTTATGGAACATCGGGCGAGGACTTTGGTATGAGCACTTTCAATATGATTAGTGATAAGGGAGACACACTCTACCTCTGCCGAACAGCTGAAGATGGTACAGATGGGAAAATCTATGGTTCCCTCAAGTATGGCGAACGTTATGCGTTGACCACGCGTGATCACGGACAAGCAGTGGGGGTGCTCATCAACTTGACGGAGCTAGATAAAAAGCTGAAAGACTACACCATCAAGAATGGGCATATCATCGTGAAAGGTGACACAATAGATGCCAAGAAACTCTTCCAGTAGGTCAACGATAATAGTAAACTTACAAAAACGAAAGATTCAAATATGTTTTCAGGAATTGTAGAAACAATGGCTCGCGTAATCAGCGTGGAGCAAGATAAGGAAAACAAACATTTTACCCTCGAGTGTCCTTTTGGTCATGAACTGAAGATTGACCAAAGTGTAGCACACAATGGTGTGTGTCTCACGGTAGTAAAGATAGATGGCGACTGCTATGTGGTCACAGCTATGGAAGAAACTCTTAAACGTTCCAACTTGGGGAATATTCAGGCTGGCGATTGCGTGAATGTGGAGCGTTCCATGATGATGAATGGCCGTTTGGATGGCCATATCGTGCAAGGCCATGTGGACACTACTGCCACTTGTATAGAAGTGAAGGATGCCGAAGGCAGTACAGAGTTTACCTTTCAGTATACATCTACTCCCGAGATGGAAAGTCAAGGTTATTTCACCGTGGAAAAAGGCTCTGTTACAGTCAATGGTGTGAGTCTCACCGTGTGTGAGTCAAAACGAAATTCCTTCAAGGTGTGCATCATCCCCTATACTTTTGAAAATACGAATTTCCATGATATCAAGGTGGGTACAAAGGTGAATCTTGAATTCGACATCATTGGGAAGTACATTAGTCGTTTGGCGCAACTCAAGGATGAAAAGTAATATTACTTACTTTGTGGGCAACACGTCTCGCATCAGCGGTTGTTGGTAGATTACTCTTATGTGGAAACAATCAGCCAGAATGTCCTTGGCAAGACAGATTGTTTCCTAAGCCGTTGATGCAATCACGATGCCCACAGATAATCTAATTAAAGTTTCGGATTTAGTTCCAAACGGGCTGAATTATCGCAAACCTCAGCAATCAAGCTTGCTTGAATTGCTGAGCCGCAGCCGATAATGCACGGGCTGAAAGCCCAACAAGCGCATAGCCCAGGGCAACGCCCTGGGTTTCCCGTGGATAGTGTTGTTACGCCCTGTAAGGGCAAAAGCATTCAATGTTGGAAATAGATATAAAGCTTCTGCCCTTTCAGGGCGTCACTAACGAACGTGCTTTGACCCAGGGTGTCGCTTCGCTTGCCCTGGGCTATGTGCGCCATTGGGCTTTCAGCCCGTCCTTGCTAAATCCGAAACTTCAGTAATCTAATAAGCTAAACGTTATGCGTGAACTCTTGTGTATATTCCTCGGAGGAGGTCTAGGAAGCATATGTCGCTATTCCATCGGAGCGTTCTTATTGCATAGCAGTGGAAGGGCTTTCCCGTGGGCCACGCTAGCGGCCAATGTGATAGGCTGCTTGTGCATCGGACTTCTATCGGGATTCTTCGAACGTCGTCAGGCGGGCATCGTTTATTTGCTGCTAGTTACAGGGTTTTGCGGAGGATTCACCACCTTTTCCACCTTTTCCAACGAAACGTTTCAGTTCTTGCGTCAAGGTCTTTACTTTATGGCTCTGTCCTACATTTTCCTCTCGCTTGTAGTAGGATTAATAATGCTGATGGTAGGCTTTGCAATGGCTAGGAATCTTTGATGCTTCTTGAAATCTATTATGCGTAAGAAAGAACTCTTTGAATACGTGCTGAACTATTTTCAGCAAACCATGGATGCCACGGAGACAGAGCTTCATTTCTCCACTCCCTTTGAACTTCTCGTGGCAGTGGTGCTTTCTGCTCAGTGTACAGATAAGCGAATCAATCAAGTCACTCCGCACCTGTTTGCCGACTTTCCCACACCCGAAGCCATGGCTGCCACTACGCCCGATGTGATTTACGATTATATCAAGTCTGTGAGTTATCCCAACAATAAGGCCAAGCATTTGGTGGGCTTGGCTCAAAAGCTTGTAACCGATTTTCATTGCGAAGTGCCTTCTACGCTCGAAGAACTTACCACACTCCCTGGCGTAGGGAGAAAAACGGCCAATGTAGTGCAAGCCGTAGCCTTTGGCAAGGCTGCCTTGGCGGTCGATACGCATGTGTTTCGTGTGAGCCATCGTCTCGGACTTGTACCTCAGCGTTGTACCACTCCTTATAGTGTGGAAGTGGAGCTCAAAAAGTATATTCCAGAATCTCTCGTGGCCTCTGCTCATTATTGGCTTCTCCTTCATGGCCGCTACACGTGTGTGGCACGTAAACCCAAATGTGCCAATTGTGGTCTTCGTGATATATGTAAGAGCGCGATGGGGTAAGATTTATAGGTCACATTTCGCTTCTATCTCACAAATAAAGAAGACAGGACAAAAGAGCACTTCCATAAGGAATAAACTCTTTTGTCCTGACTTCAAGAAAACGCGCTATGCGATTTTTACTTCGCAGCAGCAGTGCGACGAGAACGGCGTTTAGGCTTCTCTTCTGTGGGCTTCTCAATCTTTACACCTGCTAATTCGGGGTCGATCATGATACGGCCGCAATATTCGCATACGATGATTTTCTTGCGCATACGGATGTCGAGCTGGCGCTGAGGCGGAATCTTGTTGAAGCAACCGCCGCAAGCATCACGTTGTACGTAGACGATGCCCAGACCATTGCGAGAGTTCTTGCGGATACGCTTGAAAGCAGCGAGCAGACGGGGCTCAATACTCTGTTCAAGGTTCTTCGCCTTTTCACGGAGCTTTTCTTCTTCGGCCTTAGTCTCGGCAGTGATGTCATCGAGTTCCGATTTCTTCATGTCGAGGTCGGCACGACGCTCTCCAAGTTGATTCTTCGCCTTCTCAATGTCGGCTGTCTTCTGTTCGATAGAGCGTTGAGCTTCGCCAATCTTCTTGTTTTGAAGCTCTACTTCGAGGCTTTGAAATTCGATTTCCTTTGAGAGCATATCGTACTCACGATTGTTTTTCACATCGTCGAGCTGAGCTTTGTAGCGGTCGATAGCAGTCTGGGCTTCATTAATTTTAGCATGTTTAGTAGCAATGTCAGCTTTGAGGCTTTCTACATCCTCATTGTACTTGCCGATACGGTGGGTCAAACCTTCGATCTCGTCCTCTAGGTCTTGAACTTCCAAGGGTAGCTCACCACGGAGAATCTTGATACGATCGATTTCAGAGAGCATGGTTTGCAACTGATAGAGATTCTTCAGCTTCTGTTCAACGGACATGTCCGCTACGTCTTTTTTTGCCATGATTGTATTTAGTTAGTGTGGGTGGGGGTAGTGTTCGCATGAAAGCTTTTTCACGGGGGAAGAGTGTGCTAATATGGGAAGTAAGTTGTCCCAAATCCGTTCTAGAGTGTCGGAAAAGAAAGGCTTACTCACCTTTCACTCGTCAACTCCGATTCCCCCACACATGTATTAATTGATTCTTATAGGGTTGGTCTTTATGCTAGTTTTCACCAATCGTAGCTCGGGGTGAGCTTCGTGGAGGATGCGGTGGAGCAGCTGGATGGTAAATTGTTCGCTTTGGTAGTGTCCCATTACGCCGATGAAGAGGTCGGTTTCGTGTCCAAAGTAGAAATGGTAGCCCATTTCGCCAGTAAGGAAAGCGTCAGCGCCTTGGTGAATGGCTGTATTGAGTAGGAAATCTCCAGCCCCTCCGCACAGTGCCACTCGCTGAATCATTCCATTGTTGCGCAGAAAGTCATTGTGCAGAAGGCTCTCTACCTGAAATGTCTGCTTCAGAAGGTGAATGAACTCCGTTTGCTTCATAGCGCGGGGCAGTGTGCCGATGATGCCGCTTCCGCCTTGACCATTAGAGGAGGGCAGAAGGAATTGCGTTTCTTGCAGTCCAAGCTTTTCGGCTATCATAAAATTGACACCTCCTAGTGCATTGTCTAGGTTGGTATGGGCTGCATAGATGGCAATATTCTTTTGAATGGCCATTACTGCACAGCGTTCTACTTGTGTATCTTGAGTGATATGGCGAAGCGGACGAAACAATAGTGGGTGATGAGCTACAATGAGGTTACACCCCAAATGCTCGGCTTCGAGAATCACTTCTTCCGTGACGTCAAGACACAATAAGACCCCTGACACATCTTCGGCCTCTGTTAATCCAATCTGCAAGCCAGCATTGTCATAGCTTTCTTGCAGCGGCAGGGGCGCGAACCGTTCAAGGGTCACAGCGACTTCCTTAATCTTCATCAAATCTTACTTAAAGGATGATGTATGTTGTATTTGAGTGCAAATGTACGCATTTTCGGTGAAATGAGGGGCTTTCTTGTGTGCTTTTTTGCCAAGGAGTAGCAATAATCGTTAGTTATTGAGCTTTTGTTGGGCTTTGACAAACTTATATTTGATTCCGCTATTACGAGTTTTGGGTTAGCGGATATTTTGGTTGTTTGATAAGGAAAGTGATTTGTCTTCCCGTCCACAGATTCCCGTCTTACCATTCACAGATGCCCATTTTCCCTTTCACAGATGCTCATCTTTACGTCTACCGCTGCCGTGCGGTAAAGCTACCACAGGCCTGTGGTAGCGCTGCCGGACGGCAGCGGTAGACGTGAAAGTCTTCATCGACAGAGAAAACGCATTATATTGTATCAGCAACAAGATTAAGCAATTTGTGTAAATAGTTAGGATCCAATGCCACTCTTGTCATCTTTCTTTTGGGGGATTTGCAAGATGTGTCAAGAGCAAGACATGCCATAGCGGTTTTAACAGCGAGAGAAAAATTGACAGCCGAATTTTCTTTCTTTTTGGAAGCATCTTCATCAAAAGTCATATCCAATGTTCTGTGCAAGCCATTTTCCACTCCCCAGTGGTTTCTTGAAATGTTCAGAAGTTCTTTGGCATCCATTTCCAATGATGAAATGAAGTATCTTTCATATGTGTCACGATCGGCTGTTTGCGTGATAATCACTCCGAATGACTTTACCCATTGCCATTCAGAATAGAGTTCCCCTAAGGCTCTTGGTTCGCCTACTACAATACATTCACGCGAACACCAGTCAAGCCTATTGGAATGCGCGGTTTCCTCGTACCTGTCATTGTTATTTCTTGACCGATACCTTGCAGGCTCCACAGCCGCTTTAACGGCTTCCAACAATGTTCCTTGATTGCCTTTCAAAAAAAAGAAAAAGTTTCCTCCACCCTCTATCACCAGTCTGCATGTCTTTTTCTGACAATGCATGGCATCTGCTGTAACTACGCAACCTTTTATATCAATATCTTCTATCAATTTTTGAACGGCGGGTATTTCATTGCTTTTCTCAGCTATCTCTTCTTGTCCTAGGGATATTCCATCTTGCACGGAGTAAGCGCTTACCATACGTATCGGTTTGTCCTTTTTGGCACCGCACAATTCCTTTCCATCTATGGCAATATGCCGTTTTGAGACATTCTCTTTTATGGGAGATCTGCGCATTGTTAGGGCTTCTTTTATCCAAAACCGGTAGATTCCTTCAAATTTCTTTTGTGATAATCGATTGAAAAAACGGGCAATTGTATCATGGGATGGAGTGCTTTCCATTTTACCAACGTATGTTTCGATAAATTCTTTTCGATATTTGCCATAATCTGCAATATCATTCCATGTCCGATAGCCGCAAAGTATGGCGCATAACGTTATAAATGCTATCGTGCGGCCGCTATGTACTTGACAACGGGCTATACGGCTGTCCTGCTTTTCTATTTCAATTGCAAAATCTATTATATTGGAAACTGAAGCTTCTGTTATGCTCTTTCTGATTGACATTATTTATTTGATGATTAATTAATGATTAATAAATCGACATTCGATACCATTCATGCAGGTAAATTTGTTTTACACTCCTATTTGCTTAATGATATTAATGGATGTAAAGATACAATTTATATTAGAATACATTGCTTACTACACTATATTATTATAATGCGTTTTCTCTGTCTTCATCGAGAAACGGAAAGGTCTAGATTATAGCTTGATAATGACGAAGTTAGGAACACTTCGTTTGCAGTTTATGAAATCCTCCGTTTACAAGGGAAATTTCCATCTATGCAGAAAGACGATTTTCGTTCTCAGAAATAAGACTGTATCTTCATTCAACAGCTTTACTACAACATGGAAAATGGGTAAACATACGACATAAAGAAAATACCAACCGGAAATATCCGCTGACCCGAAATATCGGATCAGCGGATATTTCCGGTTGGTATGATGGTAAAAAGAGGCTTGCTCATATCATGCATATTGAGTAGCTATTCTAAACATGAAGAACTTTATGTCTTCGACTCCTCTCAACTGGCTTCTAAATGCTTTGATTTTAGCATTAAACGATTCAGCAGCTGCATTAGTTAATCTATCGATGAAGTAGTTTAGAATATTATCGTTGTAATTAGCAAACG
>OJKP01000058.1_pt1 | contig 93197 bp, 80 predicted proteins | sample 1596521 | NCBI WGS metagenome assembly OJKP01 (sample SAMEA4350130, study PRJEB24818) | metagenome | biome: human; feature: gut; material: faeces | place: Denmark | collected 2013-09
GTATGGTGGAACGGTTCAGATCATAACGGAGACAAAGTTTCTGCAAAGATACGCCTTTGACCGTAAATTCTTCTACAATTTTTAATTTTTCTGCTGTAGAGTAATGATATGACCGCGTTCCTCGCAGACCGTCCTCTCCGTACTTCTGATAGCGAAGCAACCATTGACAGACCATATTCCTGTCAAGTTGGAACTCTCGACATATTGAATCAATTGTTTCTCCGCAGAGAATGCGACTGACTATATTCAGCCGTTCTTCATAATTGTGGCGTCTATACATAATGCACCCCAAAAGTTTTGTGTCTAACTTTTGGGGTGCAGTTCAATTCTTGCCGTAGCCTTTTTTTTTAATAAGTTACGCTGCATCTCAACAATAAAAATAAGTGCTTTTGTTTTGCATTGTCTTCGATTTACACTAACTTTGCACTGATTATTATGTATCGCGTAATGCGATGTACAACTCTCTAATGTATATAAAAACCAATCTATAATAAAATGAATACAAAATTATCATTCCGACTGCAATGGTCGAAGCGAGCAATGGCACTTGTCGTTGTTGCTGCTCCTTTGCAGTGGGCGTTTGCTTCGCAGGCAGAAAGTGCGCTGCGCACTCCCGTTGCGACTCAAACCGCTACCGTTGTAGCGCAGAGCGACAAGACACATAGCGTGAAGGGTCGTGTGTTTGACGAACTTGGCGAGCCGCTTATCGGTGCAACAATCTCCGTTGAAGGCACTAACGTAAAAACAGTTACAGACATCGACGGCAACTTCTCAATCAGCACACAGAAGGCTCCTGCCTCTACAATGCTCCGCATCTCGTACATGGGCTATAAGGACAAGGTGGTGAGCGGTGCTGCCAACCTGAATGTCACTATGCAGCTCGACCAGCAGTCGATCGACGAGGTGGTCGTAACGGCTCTTGGCATCAAGCGCGAGAAGAAGATGCTCGGCTACTCGGTGCAGGAGGTGAAGGCAGACAAGCTCAACGTAACCGGCGACCCGTCAGTAGTGGGCGCATTGGATGGCAAGGTGGCAGGTCTGCAGATGAACACCGCAAGCACCGGCTTGGGCGGTTCGACAAAGATAACCATTCGTGGCAACTCTTCATTGACAGACAACAACCAGCCGCTCTGGATTGTGGACGGCGTACCGTTCACCGACGACCAGACTTCTTCGGCTTCTACATATGGCGGTTACGACCGCGGCGGTACATCATTCGACATCAACCCTGAGGACATCGAGTCGATCTCTGTACTGAAGGGCCCGAACGCTGCTGCGCTCTACGGCTCGCGTGCCGGCAATGGTGTAATCCTCGTCACTACAAAACGTGGCTCGCACAAGCAGGGCTTCGGCGTTTCGTATAGCGGCAACTTCACATGGAGCCAGGCTGCTGAGACTCTGAAGATGCAGAAGCTCTACGGTCAGGGTTCGCAGGGTCAGTTCCTCTTCAATAAGGACGAAGATGGCAACCCCACTACCATGACGGGCGAACTGGCGTTCGGTCCGCGCTTCGACGGCTCGATGCAGACCAACTGGCTCGGTGAGAAGGCTCCCTACTCATACACCGGCGACCGTCTGAAGGACTACTTCCGCACGGGTTTCTCGCAGGCACACACCGTGGCTGTAGGCACATCGTCAGAGAAGTCGCACTTCCGCCTCTCTGTAGGCTACAACGGCAACGACGGCTTGTTCCAGGACGAGTCGCTCAACAAGATTAACGTCGACCTCAACGCCGGTGCTACCGTGAACAAGTGGCTCTCGCTCGACGGCAAGATTTCGGTGTCTAACACAAAGGCGGAGAACCGTCCGTACACCGGTCTGAACGGTGAGGTGGCTCAGCTGCTCCTCATGCCGGGCAACGTGTCGTTGCGCGACTTGAAGGAGAACTATACATCGCCCAATCAGCTGCACCGCAACTGGTTCGGTCCCGACCAGCATTACTCTAACCCTTACTATGCTCGCCACCGCTTCAAGAACAGCGACGAGCGTTGGCGTGCATTCGGTTACTACTCGGCTAACGTGAACCTCACCGAGTGGTTGAAGTTCAACGCCAAGTACTCGTTCGACTACTATCGTACACGTCTTCAGACATCCGACCTCTCTCTTGGCGACGGTGCTATCTCTACCGACGGCACCGGATGGCAGGGCAAGCTCGTCAACGACGGCATGACACGTGCCGAGGAGAACCACTTCGAACAGAACGTGCAGTTCCTCCTTATGGGCGACAACCAGCTTGCAAAGAAGTGGCGTCTGGGCTACACTGCTGGTGCTAACATCATGTATCTGAAGTATGAGCAGCTCTCGGCATCGGTGCAGAACATGCTCGAGAAGGACAACTGGATATTCAACACCGGCAACAAGCTCACATCGGCTCTTGACGACGGACACAGCCGCGCTATGTACTCGGCTTTCGCTTCGGCTCAGTTGGCTTACGACGAGTGGCTCTCGCTCGACCTCACAGCACGCAACGACTGGTCGTCTACGCTGCCTAAGAAGAACAACTCGTTCTTCTATCCGTCGGCATCACTCAGTTGGGTGTTCTCCGACTTCATGCGCTCTATCGACCATAAACTGCCGTCGTGGATTACGTTCGCAAAGCTTCGCGTGTCGGCAGCGCAGGTGGGTAAGGATCCGGCTCCGTACAACCTCTACAACGTGCGCAAGTATCAGTTCGAGATGGGCAACCGCAAGCCTATCAACAACACCATCAAGCTCAACGCCAACCTGAAGCCGGAGATCAAGACTTCGTATGAGGTGGGTGTAGATATGAAGTTCCTCGATAACCGTCTCGGCTTCGACTTCACCTATTATTATAATACTACGAAGAACCAAGCTATGCTCGTAGACGCTTCGTCGCCTTGGACACAGCAGTGGGTGAACGCTGGCAAGATCAACAACACTGGTGTCGAGTTCATGCTCTACGGTACGCCGGTGAAGACACGCGACTTCCAGTTCGACATCACCGCAAACCTCGCTCACAACCGTTCTACCGTTAAGGAACTGGCTGACGGCGTGAACCGCGTTTACTTCGTAGGCGACTCGAACATGCCGGTGAAGGTGGGTGCTGTGAAGGGTGGCAAGCTCGGCGACATCTTCGCCAACAACCTCATGCAGCGCGACGCTCAGGGTCGTGTAATCATCGGCGACGATGGTCTGCCAATGGCTGCTACCGGCGACGGTAACCTTGAGCAGTATCTGCTCGACCATCCTATCGGCAACATACAGCCCGACCTGCTCATGTCTATCACTCCGACCTTCACATACAAGGGCATCTCGCTCACCGCAATGTTCGACATGAAGTTCGGTGGCGATATCGTTTCTGTATCAGAGGGTATGGCTACATCTGTAGGTACATCGGAGCGCACAGCATATCGTGGCGAGTACAAGACTGTAAACGATGTGCAGGACTGGTATATGGTAGTGCCGGGCGTGAAGGCTGACGGCAGCGTGAACACACAGGAGGTTAGCGCACAGAAGTATTATTCTACAATCGGTCTGTACAGCTCGCAGAAGGGTTATGCAGAGGAGTTCGTACACGATGCTTCGTACATCAAGCTGAAGGAACTTTCGCTCGGCTACAGTTTCCCGCAGAAGATGCTGCGCCGCACACCGCTCACACAGCTCAAGCTCTCGTTCGTGGCTCGCAACCTATGCTTCCTCATGAAGCACACACCGGGCAACCCCGACGGCGGCTACGACACAACGATGTTCTCGCAGGCTATCGACTACATGGCAGTGCCTTACACACGCACATTCGGTTTCTCTGTTAACGTAGGATTCTAAATTTAAAACGACAAAATGAAACGCAATATATTATATACTGGTCTGATTGCAGCTACAACGCTGCTGACACTCGGTTCGTGCTATGACCTTGATGAAATGAACCGCGACCCGTACGGAGTGGAGGACAATGGCACAGGGGGAGAGATAACGCCCGAGGAGCCTACCGACCCACGTTATGCCAACATCAACCTCAACTATCGTGTGAGCAAAGAAGACTCTGCTGCGTACAAGAAGCAGCTGGCTGATGCTCCGGCTAAGTTCCGTAAGTTCCTTTATGAGGGCTACTACAACGACTATCAGCGCACAACCAACCTCTCGCACGACATCTATGCCGGTTATGTGGCTAACAACCAGCCGAAACATGCTGGCAAGGCTCCCGACTATAACTACACCGACGGTTGGTCGGCTCTGCGTTGGAGCTTCTTCTACAACGACCGCTCGTCGGAGTATCGCGACCTCGTGCGTGCGTACAAGTTCAACGAGACACCGGAGAAGTATCGCAACATGTTCTACATTACGCGTATCTACTATGCGTTCCTTGCCCTTGCCAATACCGACACCTACGGCGATATGCCGTTCACGGAGTACGTGCAGGCCAAGGTGCCGGAGACCAACAACGTTGCATACAACACTCAGGAGGAGGTGTACGACGCGATGTTCCTCATGCTCGAGCAGGCTGTAAACAGCATCAAGCCCGACGATGCTTCGCAGTACAAGATTGACAAGGACGACATCTGCTACTTCGGCGATGCCAACAAGTGGTTGCGCTTTGCCAACACTCTGCGTCTGCGCCTTGCGCTGCGTATAAGCAATGTGGCTCCTGAGCGTGCAAAGAAGGAGGCTGAGGCTGCACTCAACAACAAGTACGGCTTGATGACTTCAAATGCAGACAACATGCAGACCGTGCCGCGCCATGCTCCGGTTGAGATGGGCGGCGAGGATTCCGGCGGCGACGAGAACGGCTTGGCTATGTGCTCTGTAGCATACGGTGGCGAGAGCGTTCTGTCGAAGGATATGGAAGACTTCTATCGCAACCTCTCGGACGGTGGCAAGGAGTACAAAATAAAGAAAGGACGTAAGGAGGAGATTACAAAGCAGATCGACCCGCGCTGCCTCATTTGCTGGTATCGCAGCAATATGACATCTTCTACATTAGCTGCAGGTAAAGATGGTTCGCGTAACGACTTCGTAGGTTGTGAGCGTGGTGCTCAGGCTCCGCAGATTTCCATGGATCCGCTGCAGTATAGTCTTACACGTACCATTAAGGATGGCGCTTCAAAGGATCTTCCCGATGACCACTGGTTCAATTACTCTCGTCCGACGGTATGGCTCGGCTATGCTGAGTCGCTCTTCCTCAAGGCAGAGGCAGCGCTGCGCGGTTGGGCAAGTGCCGACCTCACAATGGATGCTGAGCAGTATTTCCGTGCTGGCGTTAAGGCGTCGATGGACTACTACCACATCGCTGCAGAGGATGCCGACAATTATATCAACGGCATCAAGGTGCTCAATGACGGCACATTCCAGAGTGGCGACCGCGAGCGCATCCTCGAGGCTATCATCACTCAGAAGTGGATGGCTGTGTTCCCGAATGGCAACGAGGGTTGGGCTGACTTCCGCCGCACCGATTATCCGGCTCTGCGCACTCAGCTGAGCAACTTCTCGGGTGGCGATGTGCCTAACGGCAAGCAGATCAAGCGTCTGCTCTACCCGAACAGTGAGTCGCAGAACAAGTTCTTCCAGGCACATCCTGAACTGCAGACCGCCAACACTCAGGGCACACGTCTCTGGTGGGATGTTAGCGACACCAACGACGCTGCAGGCAACCGTCAGCAGCCGAATAACTTTAGATAACAAAAAGGGGGTGCACTTGTCTCAAGTGCACCAACCAAGTTATAACATTTACTCACAAGGGGGTGCACTTGTCTCCGGCTCGGCTTTGCCGCTTGCCAGAGCAAGAAGTGCACCAACCAAGAAGAATGTATTAAGCAGCTTGGTTGGTGCAGCGGAGACCGCTGCACCCCCTATTTTTTAGATAGCTAAAAAAATCTCCCATATCTTCCAGTTTTGCCGCAACTCTCTAATTATAAGGCATATAAAGGCTGGAAGATTTTCTTTTGAACGGGTTATCTGCCAGCCTATCTTCCAGCGGAGATGACCGCTACACCCCTTGTATTACCATGCTACGGCAACGCAGTTGTCCCGCTACGGCAATGCAGTTGTCCTGCTACGGCAACGTGGTTGTTCTGCTACGGCAATATGGCTTTTGTTGAACAGCAATAAAAAAAACAGCATTAATGCCCAAGCATTAATGCTGTTTTTTTATATTAGTATGTATAGAGTATCTCTTATTCAGTGTCTTGTTTGCTGCCCTTCACCTGCCAGTAGGTTACCAGACTTGCCAGCACGCCGTACACAACAGTCTGCATCCACAACCCCTTTATCTCGGGCAGGATGTCGCTGAATGTAGCACCCAGCGTGTTGAGCTTCACGAAGCCCTGAATGCCGAACGACGAAGGGATAAGCCACGATACGTAGTGCCATAGTTCAGGCACGTTGCTCTTTGGCCATGATATTCCAGAGAGGAACAGGAACGGCACTGAGGTGAAGACCACTAACAGCATCACGTCCTCGCGACGACGCACGAAGAACGAGAAGGTGATGGCGAAGAAGATGCACGCCAGTAGATAGGGGAACGTGAACAGCAGGAAATCGCCGAAGTGGATAAGCTGCACGAAGTGGAACAAGCGTGGCACCGCCAGTATCACCCACGCTGCGATAAGCATGAAGAGTACGAGGAAACCCATTGTGCGTCCGACCATGATGCGAGCCAGTCCGAAGCGACGGTCGAGCATCGGTCGTATGCGCAGGAAACGGTTCTTCTCGTAGCTCGTGCCGTATGTGATACCGATGCCGAGCAGCAGTATCTGCTGCAGGATGAGCACTAATACGGCAGGCAGGATGAAGTTGCCGTAGCCGCTTGTGTTGTTGAACATCGGCACATCGGTGATGCTGAGCGGTGCCGTCGTCAGTTCGTCCTCACGGTTGGTCTTGTTGCCAGACAGGCGTATCTGTATGCCAGAGTTCATGTCGGCAGCCACAGCCGTACAGGTCTGGAAGATTGCCTTGTACGTGAGCATCAGTCCCATATTGCAGTAGACACTGACGTGCGCCTGCTTCATGCGGTTGAGACGAGTGTCAAAGTCGGAGGGCAGATAAACCACGCCGTACACCTTGTGCTTGCCTACAAGACGCGAGGCTTCCTCAAGAGATGTGCAGCGTTCTGCCACCATCACGTCGGGCGATGCGTCGACATGGCGCACGAACTCGCGACTTGTAGCCGAGTTGGAGCAGTCGACAACAGCCACGGGCACCTCGCGCACCACCTCGTTGTTGTATATCCACGAGTAGAGGAGCGGGTAGGCGAGTGGCAGGAGGATGACGAAGAGCAGTGCGCCCTCGTCGCGGAACATCTCAAGATGCTCGTGCAGCCACACCTTTGCGGTGTCTTCCCAGAATGTATGTATCTTTTTTATTGTCATTTGAGTATTCTTAAAAGCGAGAAGCGTGATTTCTTACTCCATATATACATATTCCTTATAAGCTCGGTTGATGCGCAGAATGACGAACACCGGAGCCGCAGCGAACAACACGAGTGCTGCGATATTGAGTGCTACGTCTGAGAGCGGATTATTGGCGAAGATGCACGTCTCGTAGATAAGGAAGAAGTGGCGCATGGGGAAGGTGTTAGCTAACACCTGCAGCGGTGTGTCCATAGCCATTACGGGGAAGGCTGTGCCTACCATCGAGAAGCTGAGCACGCCCCACAGCGAACAGATGCTCATCGACATGCGCAGCGCAGGCAGGAGTCCGAACATGAACACGCCGAAGCCAACGGCAGCGAGTACGCTGAGCACTGTGAGCAGCACGATTACGCCCCAACCGCCAGGGTGAGGGAAGTTGAGCACGCCGAAGGTGTAGACCATGTATGCGCCCATCACCACAATCCATATGGCGATGTGGGGGAGCATCTTACCGACGAGGGCGATGAACGGATTGCCACCAGCCGCAGCCACCAGTTCGGTGGCAGTGTTCTCCTTCAGCTCCATACCCATGGCGTAAGCCGTGAGGAGGAAGATGAGCAAGAGCAGACACGTCGGCACGAGCATCGTCGAGAGATATATGTTATAGTTCACCCACGGATTGCCCACGGTGTGCAGGTCGAGCACAATAGGCTGCAAGAACGCCATTATCTGGTCGTCGGTGTAGCCTTTGGCAGACATAACCGACTTGGCAACGCCTGCCGAACCGAGCGTAGACACGGTCTTTAGGTCTTTAAAGACGAGCGCACCCGATGTCAGCGTGGCGTAGCTGTAGTAGTACGACACGTGCGGTTGGCGTTGTGCCAAGAGTTTTTCCGTCGTCTCCTTCGGGAAGTAGAGGAAACCGTAGATGTCGCCGCGCTGCATAGCCTGGCGAGCCTCCTCCACAGAAGGGTAGTGAGCCACCACCTCCGACGACTGGAACGAGTCGAGCAGACGTGTCAGCTTGCGCGTCGTGGTGGTGTTGTCGAGATCTACCACACCCACGGGCATATTCTCCGGCTGCCCTTCGTGCATGAACGACGTGAAGAACACCGTGACGAACACGGGGAAGAGCAGCATCGAAAGCAAGTACATGCGGTTGGCTGCCATACGTCGACATTCGCGTTGGGCGATAAGCAGAAGTCGTTTCATAGTTTGCTGTTTAAAAACCGACGACTGCTTACTTCTTCAGCACTAACGACATGCCAGGGCGGAGTCCGTCAATCTTGTCGATAGGGCGAGCCTTCACCTCGAAAGTCTTCAAATCGTACTGTCCGTTCGACTTGGTAGCCTTCCATACGGCGTATGAACCCTGATCCTTGATGTAGTACACCTTCATGCGTATCTCGCGGTTGTAAGCCGGCACGAAAGCCTTTATCTCGCTACCGATCTTCATGCCGTCAAGCTGGTCCTCGCGCACGTTGAATGTACCCCACATATCGTTCATCATAGAGATAGACATGATTGGTGAGCCTGTGCCTACGAGCTCGCCTATCTTTGGATATACATCGCTCACCTCACCAGCCATCTGTGCAATCTGCATTGTCTCGTTGATGTACGACGACACCTCAGCCACCGCACCCTTGGCGCGGTTCACCTGCGCAGCAGCAGCCTTCTTCTCCTCCATGCGAGCACCGTTGAGTGCCATGTCGTACTGGCTCTGCGCCGCCTTCACCTGTGCCTCCAAAGCCTTGTAGTTGGCGAAAGCCTCGTCGCGCTTCTGCGCTGTCACCACGCCCTCGTCGAAGAGTCGCTGTACGCGGTTGTACGATTTCTCGGCAATATCCAAGCCTGCCTTAGCCTGCTGCAGTACGGCGAACGCTGCACGCACCTGTTCCTTGCGTGCTCCGTTGTTAGCCATCTCGTCCATAGCAGCGGCAGCGTTCTCTGCCGACTCTGCCTGTGTCATCTTCGCACGCACCTCGGGCGCGTCGAGTATGGCGAGTGTGTCGCCAACATTGACGTAGTCGCCCTCCTTGACGCGCAGTTCGAGGATGCGACCTGGCACTTTGCTCGACACACGATACTCCGCCACTTCTATCTGGCCTTGTATTGTTTCGGGCTCACTCTTGAGCGACAGGGTGCCGATGACAGCCACTGCCACAATAACCAACGTCATAAGGACGATGGTGATAAGAATATTCTTATGTTGTGATTGTTCTGACATAATAAAATGATATTGAAGGTTATTACTGCAAGACACCGAGTGCCTTCTTTAGATTTACTTGACTGAGTCGGACATCAATTTCGGCATCAATCTTCTGCGACTGAGCCTGGAGCCATGCTGTCTGTGCCGCCATCACATCGGTGGTTTGCAGCACGCCCTCCTTGAAGCCGACGTTTGCGCAACGCAGGTTCTCCTCTGCGTTCTCTACGTTCTTGCGAGCGAGTGAGAGTCGGCGGTTAGCCTCGTTCACCTTGAACTTACACTGGCTTACCTGCAACTCAATCTTCTCGCTTATTTCGTCGCGCTCAAGCTGTACAATGCTCGATGCTATCTTGCTGGCACGCACCTTGTACGTGCCTTCCATCCAGTTCCAAAGCGGCACGCGCACCACTACGCCAACGTTCCACACGCCCGAGAGCTTGCGCTCGAAGCCGTTGAAGAGGTTTGGGTTGGATGCCATGTATCCACCGGTGAGGATAACCTGAGGCAGGAAGGCTGCACGCACGAGCTTTGTCGACTGTCGGCTGAGGTCGAGAGCGTTGTCGAGCAACTTCAGTTCGGGGCGGTTCTCCATAGCCACGCTGTTGTCGGTGTTCTCCACGTTAGCCGTAGCTACCAAGTCGGTAGACTCTTCGTCTTCAAGATGCACGTCGTTCTCCACGGGCAAACCGCAGAGCTGGCAGAGCAACATCTTCGAGAGGGCGAGTCCGTTCTCTGCCTGGGTGAGCGACATCTCCGCCTCGTTCACCTTCACAGCCACCTTCAGTCCGTCGGCACGTGTAGCCACTCCTTCGGCAATCATCTTCTGTACGTCGTTGTCGAGCTTCTTCACCACTTCGAGGTAGCTTTCAGCCAGCTGCTTCTTATTATGTACAGACACCACGAGCCAGTAAGCCTGATCGATGGAGTGGAGTGTAGACTGTGTAGTGGCTTCGATGTTGTTAGCCGCCATCTCCTCGCCAATCTTCGCCATGCGGTTGGCAGCAATGATGCCGCCACCCATGTAGATTGGCTGTGTAAGCATTACCGATATGGTGTACATCTGTCGAGTGTCGGTGTGGAGAGCATCCACCACTTTCTGGCCGACACCGTCTACCACGCTGCCAAGCTTTGAACCTACCTGTCCGAAGAGGTTGCCCAGTCCGTTAGCAAGTTCGGGAGAGATGGCTCCCTGCTGCGCCAGTCCGGAGAGTGCAGACGAGATGTCGTTATGCAATGCACCTGTGGCGTGTGTACCTGCCGAAGAGAGCGATGCCTTTTGGTCGTCGCTTAGCAAAGAAATCTCACGACTCGTCAATTCGTAGCCACCGAGCGCACTCACATGTGGCAGATACTTCGTCTTTGCTGCCTTTACCTTGTAATGAGCCATGTCCAGCTGCAAGCGCGAGGCACTCAACGTCTTGTTGTTGCGCAGAGCCATAGCTCGGCAACTATCAAGACTGAGCCTCTGCTGCGCCTGCACGTTAGCCGCACAACAAGCCAAGGCGATAAATAGAAATCTTTGTATCATTTGTGTTATCCAATTATTTAAAACTAAAGCTGCGTGAGCCAATCATATTGCCGTCGGCGAATATGCTCACCTGGTATGTGCCCTCCATGAGCGACTGCGACACATTCCAATACAGAGTAAGCGACTTCTCCTGACCATCATACTCTGTTGTCTTCTTCATTGTAGCCTCGAGTTGTCGGTTCTGATAAGCGAATGAGCCTCCTCCGCTGAGCACTGTGCCCGAAGGTGTGGTGATGCGCACGTAGAAGGTCTTTGTGCCGTTGGCAGCAGTGACGTTCTTCGCAATAGAGAAGTTTACCTGCACTGACTTACACTTAGATGTGTTGTTGGTAGACTTTCCGCGCTTGTTCTTCAGCTGCATTGAGATGCCCGTAGCATCGAGTTGGGCAGCGATAGCCACCTTCTCCGAGAGCGAAGCACGCTCAGTGTTCAAGCCCTCAATCTGGCGTGTAGCCTCGTTATATTGTCCTTTGATGCGTGAATTCTCTTCTGTAAGGTTATGATTTAAGCGGTTGAGCGAGTCAATCTCGATGACATAGTTGCGCAGGATGGCGCGCACGGTAGCCAGCTCCTTCTTCAGGCGTGCTATCTCGCGAGCATCGTTTGTCTTCGTCTCTTTCAACTCCTTTAGCAATTTCTCTGTTCTCTCCTGCTCTGCTGTGAGCTGTGCGATGATTGAGTCGTTGCTAATCTGCATACGCATCTCGCTATACTGATTGGCAAACTGCTGGTACTCGTTCTCCATCTCCTTCTTGTCGAGTTCTGCGAGTTCCTGCATCGCTTTGTTTTCTTTTCTTTGGTTGTCCAAATTAATGTAGAGATAAGCCACTGCGCCAATGAGCGCAAGACCTACAATACCCCCTACTATCCCAGCAATGAGCTTCTTTTTGTTTTCCATAACTTTTGATATATCAAATAATTAAATAGTTTAAACTTTATGCAAAGTTAAATGTTTAATTTTAATGCGCAAAGCGAGGTGTGTTATAAATAAGGAATATTATCCAAAATCGGTGAATTTTAATGAAAAACAGAACAGAATCTGTGTGGTGAGGTGTTGAGATTACTTTTTTATACATATCTCAACACCTCAACACCTCAACATCTCAACACTATTGTTGGTGATTCCATTTATTTCGTGTAATTTTGCACGTATGAATGAGACATATCAAAATATGGAGTTAAACGATAAGCGGATTGCCGTGCTGCTCTCGGGTGGCGTGGACAGTTCTGTTGTGGTGTACGAACTGGCGCAGCGTGGGCTTCATCCCGACTGCTTCTACATAAAGATAGGTCCGGAGGAGCAGGAGGAATGGGACTGCACTTCGGAGGAAGACCTCGAAATGGCGACGGCTGTGGCGCGTCGCTTCGGCTGCAAACTGGAGGTGGTGGACTGCCACCGCGAATACTGGGATCAGGTGACACGTTACACCATGGACAAGGTGCGTGCTGGCTTCACGCCCAACCCCGACGTGATGTGTAACCGACTCATCAAGTTCGGTGCGTTTCACGAGAAGCGCGGACACGAGTACGATCTCATCGCGACCGGTCACTATGCGCAGACCGAGATTGACGAGCAGGGCAGAAAATGGCTCACGACGAGCCCCGACCCCGTGAAGGACCAGACCGACTTCCTCGCGCAGATATACGACTGGCAACTGAAGAAGGCGCTGTTCCCAATCGGTCATTACCAGAAGGGCGAAGTGCGCGAGATAGCGGAACGCGAACATCTCATCAATGCAAAGCGCAAGGACTCGCAGGGTATCTGCTTCCTCGGCAAGATAAACTATAACGACTACATACGCAAGTTCCTCGGCGAGCAGCTGGGCGAAGTACTCGAACTGGAGACGGGCAAGCTCATTGGCAAGCACCGCGGTCTGTGGTTCCACACCATCGGACAGCGCCACGGACTCGGTTTCGGTGGCGGTCCGTGGTATGTCGTGAAAAAGGATGTAGCCAACAATGTGTTGTATGTGAGTAAGGGTTTCGAACCGCGTACCGCTTACAAGAAGGACTTCCCCATACACGATTTTCACTTTCTTACGCTCGACCCGTGGGGTGAGCTGGGCACATCGGCACGTGTGCGCTTCAAGATTCGCCATACGCCCGAATACCATACGGCTGTGCTTGAGCGCACGGGCAAGGGCGAGTTCATCGTCCATGCCGACGAGCTGATACAAGGCGTGGCACCGGGTCAGTTCTGCGTAGTCTACGACGAGGAGCACCACCGCTGCTATGGTTCGGGAGAGATTACGGTATAAAGGTACAATTAGTTTTATTGCTGTCCGCTAAACACAATTTGTTTAGCGGACAGCTTTGTTTTATACGCCACGGTTGGCATCTTGTAATCGTCGTAGTGCCTCGTCTTCGCCTACAATCCAAAGGATGTCGCCAAGACGCATCTTGTATGTAGCACCAACCATAGAGAGGTTTTCTTTTCCTTCCTCTCTGCCCACCACCATGCAGTTGAACTCCGAGCGCAATCCCGTCTCGGGCAATGTCTTGCCTACGAACGGCGAGTGCTTGTCGATGATGATCTGTGAGAGTCGCATCTCGCGCTTCTCTATGTCAGGGTCGTCGGGTTCGATGTCGACGGCGAGGGCAGCGTGCGCAGCAGCCAACTGCGAGTCGCTGCCGATGACCTGCAACTTGTCGCCGGGGAATACGATGTCGTCGCCACCAGGGATGTTGATGCGGCGATGTCCGCGCAGTATGCTGCTTACGTGTATGCCGAAGCGGTTGCTTAGGCGTAGGTCGGCAAGGCAGAGTCCGCTCCAAGTGGAGTTCTCGGGTATTTCAATTTCTGATATGTGTATATCGCGGTCGAGCAAGTGACCCTCGTACAGTGGTTTCTTCAGTCCGAGCACCTGCTGTTCGATGTCGCGCGAGCGTAGGTTCTGCACGAACATTCGCTCCATTTTGATGCTCTGCTTCTTCAGTCCGCGCGACAGGATCATTATGCCCACCACAGCCAGTGCGATGGTCATCATCAGCGCATTGGTAAAGCGTGTGAGGTAGTTGCAGATGTAGAACACGAACGCAGAGGCGATGATAAGGCGCACGAGGATAGTGACGAGAAGCGGCATACGGTTCGACCGGCTGTCGTTCCACAGCGCGCGGAACTCCTCCGAGTGGTTCTTCTTCATCACGATGGCACGCAGGAACGGTGCGATGAACATCACGGTGAGCACACCGCAAATGCCGTTAGCCCACCAGTGCATACCTGGCATCATGCGGCGTATGAACGGCAGGAAGAACGTTAGCATCAGGGCGATTGTAGCCACGGAGAGGATAGAGTAGATGATGGTGATGCGAGCCATCTGCGCGATGAGCGAGTGCCAGTTGCTCTTCGGAGCCGACGACGGGTGGGAAAGCGTGATGTTGTTCAGCGCGCGTACCCATGTCTTCGGCAGGTGGCGCTCCAGCACGTTGTACGAAGGCACCGAGAGGCGTATCATGTAGGGCGTGAGGAACGTAGTGATGACCGACACTGCCACTACGACGGGGTAGAGGAACTCGCCCGTGACGTGCAGCGAAAGACCCAATGAGGCGATGATGAACGAGAACTCGCCAATCTGCGCCATCGAGAAACCGCAGCGCATAGCCGACTTCAGCGACTGGCCGCCGATAAGGAAGCCGAAGGTACCGAAGATTGACTGTCCGAGTAGGATGGTCAGTACGAGTACGGCTATCGGTATGGCGTACTCAACGATAATCTTCGGGTCGACAAGCATACCTACCGATACGAAGAACACAGCGCCGAAGAGGTCTTTCACGGGCGAAACGAGTTTCTCTATCTTTGCCGCTTCGATTGTCTCGGCAAGGATGCTGCCCATCACGAACGCACCGAACGCCGAGCTGAAGCCCACCTTTGTAGAGACTACAGCCATGAGACAGCACAAGCCGAGCGACACGATGAGCAACGTCTCGTTGTTGATAAGTTTGCGTGTGGAGCGCAGGAAGAGTGGCACGGCGAAAATGCCGACCACGAACCACAGCACGAGGAAGAAACCGATCTTCATCACCGAGCCTATCATCTCGCCGCCGTCGGGGTTGTTGCCGCTGGCGATGGCGGACAGCATTACCATCATCACAATGGCGAGTATGTCCTCAAGGATGAGCACACTCATAACGGGCTGCGCAAACTTCTGCTGTCGCAGTCCCATATCCGTAAATGCCTTATATATAATAGTGGTGGAGCTCATGGCGAGCATACCGCCGAGGAATATGCAGTCCATACGCTTCCAGTCGAAAGCGTGTCCGACAACGATGCCGAGTGTCATCATCGCGAAGATGATGGTGAGCGTCGTTATCACGGGCGTTATGCCCATCTTTAGAATCTTCTTGAACGAGAAGTCGAGACCGAGCGAGAACAGAAGGAACATAACGCCTATGTCTGCCCAGATCTTAATGTCTACGGTGTCCATGACGGACATGGTGTAGGGCATGTGCGGACTCACGATGAAGCCAGCCATGATATAACCGAGCACAAGCGGCTGCTTGAGCTTTTTGAAGAGTAAGGTAACGGTGCTCGCAACAATGAGGATAAGAGCGAGGTCGTTAATCAATGTAGGTACTTCGGACACTTTGTATTCTTTAAAACAAGACAACCCAAACGATATTGTTTGGGCTGTCTTTCATTCTATTAAATTGTTTTCTGTAGTTGCTTGATAGCAACGCTTAGTCGTTGTAATGTGCAGTCAGCTCGCAGATTTTGATGATAACCTGCATAGCTTTCTCCATCACCTGCACGCTCACAAACTCGTGAGGACCGTGGAAGTTGCAACCGCCTGCGAAGATGTTGGGGCAGGGCAGACCCTTGAACGAGAGCTGTGCGCCGTCTGTGCCGCCACGGATGGGCTGCACCTTCGGAGCTACGCTGCTTTCCTGCATCGCCTTCAGCACAATGTCGATGACGTGCATGTTCGGGTCTATCTTCTCCTTCATGTTGTAGTACTGGTCGTAGAGGTTCACGCTCACAGTACCCTCGCCCCACTTCTCGTTCATCTTGCGTACACACTCCTCGATGAAGTTCTTGCGGTGCTCGAACTTCTCGCGGTCGTGGTCGCGGATGATGTACGACAGTGTCGCCTTCTCGCAGCATGAATTGATGCCCAAAAGGTGGTAGAAGCCTTCGTAGCCTTCTGTCTCCTCAGGAGTATCTGTTGCAGGAATCATCTCGGCAAACTCTACCGCGAGGCGCGAAGCGTTCACCATCTTGCCCTTGGCATAACCAGTGTGCACACTCACACCCTTGATGTTCACCTTGGCACCAGCAGCGTTGAAGTTCTCGTACTCCAGTTCGCCGAGGTCGCCGCCGTCGATGGTGTAAGCCCACTCGCAGCCGAACTTCTCGACGTTGAAGTGGTGTGCACCCATTCCGATTTCTTCGTCGGGGTTGAAGGCGATGCGTATGTCGCCATGCTCCACTTCGTCGTGGTCGCGCAGCCAGCACATTGCCTGCACAATCTCAGCGATACCTGCCTTGTCGTCGGCACCGAGCAGAGTGGTTCCGTCGGTAACGATGATGTCCTCACCGATGTGAGCCTTCAGCTCAGGGAACTTTGTCGGCGAACTGACGATACCTTCAGAGAGCACAATGTCGCTGCCGTCGTAGTTCTCTACGATGCGTGGGCGGATGTCCGCTCCACTGCAGTCGGGAGACGTGTCGTAGTGCGAGATGAAGCCAATCGTCGGAATGTTCTTCTTCGTGTTTGCCTTCAGCGTAGCATAGATGTAGCCTTGCTCGTCCATCTCAACGTCGCTCATGCCCTCGCGCTCAAGCTCCTCTTTCAGATACTTGGCGAAGATGAGCTGCTTCGATGTGCTCGGCACGGTCTGCGACTCCTCGCTCGACTGCGTATCGAATTGTGTGTATTTAAGAAATCTTTCGGTAATATCCATTTGGTTGTATATTAGATGATACTGTTCTTCTTTGTCCACTCTACAATCTCTGGGATGTAGCCGAATGCGAGACCCGTAACGGTGTCTGCGCAACCGTAGTAGACAGCGATGCGACCAGTCTCGGGATCGTGAACCTCAGCACATGGGAAGCATACGTTTGGCACGTCGCCCATGCACTCGTAAGGAGTCTGCGGAGAGATGAGGTACGGACCCGAACGGTGTGTAGCCTTCCAAGGCTGCTCGAGGTCGAGGAGGGCTGAACCGAATGCGTAAACATAGCCGTTGCAAGAGCGGAGCACGCCGTGGTAGAACAGCAACCAGCCCTCTGATGTCTTAACAGGAACAGGACCTGCACCGATCTTCATGCACTGCCAAGCTGAAAGCTCGAAGGCAGCCGGTGCCATAACGTGGCGGTGGCGTCCCCAGAACTCCATATCGGGCGACTCGCTGTAGAAGATATCGCCGAACGGTGTGTGACCAGTGTCGCTCGGACGAGAGAGCATTGCGAAGTTGCCGTTGATCTTCTCAGGGAACAATACACCGTTACGGTTGTAAGGCAGGAATGCGTTCTCAAGCTGGTGGAATGTCTTGAAGTCCTTTGTCCAAGCGATGCCGATTGTTGGTCCGTGGTAGCCGTTGCACCATGTTACATAGTAGCGGTCCTCGATGAAGCAAACGCGCGGGTCGTAACCATATACCCACTCGCCGATCTCCTTGTTGTCGCACTCGAAGCGGAGTGGCTCCTCGTTGATGTTCCAGTTCACGCCGTCCTTAGAGAAGCCTACGTGGAGCACCATGCGGCGGTTTGTGTCGTCGCAGCGGAATACACCTGCGAAGCCCTCACCGAACGGAACTACTGCACTGTTGAAGATGCTATTTGATGTAGGCAGCAAGTCGCGCGGAATGATTGGGTTCTTTGAACAGCGCCATAACGGAGTTCTCTGACCTTCGGGACGATCTTCCCAAGGCATGTTTGGCAATGGGTTGCCTGAAATGATAAGTTTGCTCATAGTTTTTTAAGTTTTTTAAAGCCGCCTCTTCTGTCCCGTTCATAGGAGAGAAGAGGTGTGCTTGGTTGTTATTGTTATGTGAATTTATTTCTTGTCAGGATAAGTGAACGGCACAAACCATGTGATGAGGAACGACGGAATCGTGAAGAACAACACATAGATAAAGAAGTCGTGGTAGCCGAGCCAATCGCTCATATAGCCGCTGAGCATACCAGGAAGCATAACGCCGAGGTTCATAATGCCCGAAGCGAATGCGTAGTGTGCCATCTGGTGCTTGCCCGGTGCTATCTGCTGCATCATAAAGAGTGTCAGACCAACGAAGCCGAAACCATAACCGAAGTATTCAAGCATAATAGCTCCACCGATAATCCACATTTCTGTTGGTTGGTAGATAGCGAGCAGGGTGTATGCAACGAACGGAAGGTTGAACACGCAGCAGAGTGAGAAGAGCGACTTCTGCAAACCGCGGTGAGCTACGTAATAGCCTGCAAGCAGCGAACCGAGCACGAATGCTGCAGAGCCATATGTGCCATAGTATGCACCAATCTGTTCGTTAGTGAGTCCAAGGCCCTGGTTTGCGCGGTCTGCCATGAGGAAAAGCGGTACTATCTTCATCACAAATCCTTCTGCGAAACGATAGAGGATGATGAAGCAGATGTAGTAAACGATGTGGCGTTTGCGGAACAAATCGATGAATGTCTCTACGAGTTCGTCCATTGTCTCCTTAAACGTTGGCTTCACCTTGTTCTCGTTCTTCTGCTCAGAAGGCAGGAACTTGATGTGGTAGAGACCGAATGCAACCATCAATGCACCAGCGAAAAGCAGAATGCTCATCCATGCAATGACTGCTGCTTGGTGTTCAGATGAAGCTTGTATGAAAGGTGTAACACCGTCAATGTTGCCTGCAAAGTATTTTATGAGTACACCTGATACATAGACAAGACCGCCTTGTGCTACCAACTTAGCTATGTTATAGAAAGCTCCTTGCCAACCGATATATTTAGCTTGGTCATCTTTCGATAAAGCTGACATGTAAACACCATCGGCTGCAATGTCGTGAGTTGCACCGCTGAGGGCTATCACTGCTAAGATAGCGATACAAATAGCGAAGAAATGAGGGAGGTTTAGAGCCAATGCCGTAAGTCCGAACATCAAACCAGTAAGCGTTTGTGTAAGGATTACGAAGAATTTCTTGGTTTTATACATCTCCAGGAACGGACTCCATAGTGGCTTGAGAGTCCATGGTAACATAATTAGTGATGTCCAAAAAGCAATCTGTGCATCGCTAATCTCAAGGTTTCGGAACATCACTGTAGCTGCCATGTTTATCATTACGAATGGCAAGCCCATTGCGAAGTAAAGAGTTGGAACCCATGATATCGGGCTGCGCTTCTTGTCTTCAATAGCTATCTCTTTCATTGATTTGGTTTGAAAATATTAGTTTTTAATTTGTTAAATTCAAGTGTGGGGCTTTTGTTGCATGTCTTTCGCTTGTATGGCAAGCAAGTGATCTGCTTGCATTGCGAGTTTTCACGGTGTGAAGTTACTAAGAAAATGTCGAATGACAAAACAACTGCGCCTAAAATTTGTTCAACACGTCGATGATTGTCGCCACTTCCTCTTGTGTAAGTGTTTGGTTGAGCGGAATGCTCAGTTCTTCGGCGTGTATCTGCTCGGTGATAGGCAACTGTAGTTCTGCCATTTCCTTGTAGCAAAGCTGCCGGTGTGGCGGTATGGGGTAGTGTACCATCGTCTGTACGCCGTGCTCAAGAAGGTACTTCTGCAGTTCGTCGCGCTGTTTGCATAGAACGGGGAAGATGTGATGCACGCTCTGCTTGCAGTATTCCATTGAAGGAAGCTGCAGACGTTCGTTGTGGATGCGCTCTGCGTACTGCTTTGCTATCTCGCGGCGGCGTGCGTTGTCTGCGTCAAGGTGGCGCAGCTTCACGCGCAGCACGGCAGCCTGCACCTCGTCCAGTCTGCTGTTTCTGCCTTTGTAGTCGAACACATACTTGCGACTCGAACCATAGTTGGCGAGTGTTGTAATCATCTCTGCAAGAGTCTTGTCATCGGTTGTTACAGCTCCGCCGTCGCCCAATGCGCCGAGATTCTTGCCCGGGTAGAAGCTGTGAGCAGCCGCATCGCCAAGCGAACCTGTGCGTCGATTGCCGAAATAGCAACCGTGAGCCTGCGCGTTGTCCTCGATGAGTCGCAGGTCGTGGTGTCGGCAGATGTCGCCGATATGGTCAGTGTAGGCGCACTTGCCGTAGAGATGCACAATCATTATGGCACGTGTTCGGGGCGTTATCGCCTCCTCGATGCGTGTGTCGTCTATCTGGAACGTGTCGATGCGCGGCTCTACGAGCACCGGCTTGAGGTTGTTCTCGGTGATGGCGAGTATGGTTGCGATATATGTGTTCGCAGGCACGATCACCTCGTCGCCGTCCTGCATTACTCCCATCTCTTTGTAGGCACGCAGAATGAGTGTAAGAGCATCAAGACCGTTGCCGCAACCCACGCAGTGAGCGGTGCCTATGAAGCTTGCGAACTCTTCGCAGAACGCCTTATTCTCTGCTCCAAGCAGATACCATCCGCTTTCTACAACGCGCTGCACGGCTTCGCTTATCTCGCTACCGTGTTGTGCTGTAACCGACTTTAAATCAAGATATTTAATCATTTCGTAAAACTATACTTTAATGTTACGGAACAGCCTATGTTCTCCTTAAACTCGCATAAACCATAGTTGGGTATGCCGTCTTCCGTCGACGGACCGATGTCGAGCGTGCGCAGTCCGGCTTCGTAATAATGACGGAACAAGGAGTAGGTGAGGAAGTTCATTGGGCGCAGAGCCGAATACTCGCGTATATCGCCCCAATATACCACCTGCGCAACGCCCTCGGCGACATGAAAAACCTGCGCCGCAGCCACGTCTTCGCCTTCATGTTCGAGCACGAAGAAGTCGGCTCGTATGACGTTGCTCACCGTCTGCCACACTTGCTCCAGCGTCATGCGCAGCGGAAAGCCGCGCTCCTCACGGTTGCGGCGTATCACTTCGTATGCTCGCGCTACGTCTTCGAGGTCGTTGCTGTTGAGCTTTATGAGGTTGAACGACACGTTCTGTGCATGATGAAGGTTCTTCCTTGCGCTGCGGTCGATAATCTGTTCGTAGTTAGCAATGCGCTGGAGGTCAACATGATAGTTGAGATCCGTGCAGCGCACGTTCATCTTGCGCGTGAGCACACTCGTCCATTTCGACAGTTGTGTTTCGTCGTAGACAAGCGGTTGCAGCGTTACGGCAAGTTGCAGCGAGCGTTCTGCAGCGTATGCAAGCAATAAGTCGACTGCCTCCTCCATGCGTTCAAGAGTCTGAACGCCACGTGTTGTGAAGCCTCCGAATGGAGCCGAAAATGGTGAGCGCAACATTCCGTTGCGCTCACCAAGTATAATGCCGAAGCGGTGCTTCGTATCGTGTATCGACAAATAGTGAAGATCTTCAGCTTTGTCGCGGTTCAGTTCGGTGAAGTCCACCGAGTTGAACACGTGCTGTGGCGTGTAGATATTTGCATATTCGTCGGGAGATAGTCGTTCTATCTGCATCATTTCTTTACACCTTTATATTTAAGAAACTCCTCGTAGTCGTAGATGTAGTCGCTCTCGTCGTACAACTCCGAGGCGAGCACGAGGCACACCGCACCCGACGAGAAGTCGTCGATGGTGCGCCATATTCCCGTTTCGATGAGCAGTCCTTGATAAGGGCGGTTGAGCAGAATCTTGCGTTTCTCGTGTCCGTCGTCGAGTGTTACGGTGAACGAGCCACTCAATGCAATGAGCAGTTGCTTCAATCGCTTATGTGCATGACCACCACGCATCGCACCTGCCGGCACATCATAGAGCCAGTAGGCGCGTGCAATATGGAACGGCACGTTCTTGAACTCCTCTACTACAGAGAGGTTTCCGCGTCGGTCCTCAATCTTCGGGATGTCAATTATCTTAGCATCTGCTACTTTCATAATAAGTTCTTTTCAGGTCGTTTATTTATCCATATACGGGTCTGTGCCCAATACGGTGGCAGCCAGGCGCTTCGCCTTGTCGCGCAATGCGGTTGTGTCGTCTGTAGGTTCGCCGTAGCAGAGCACTACGCCCATTCGTCTGCCGAAGTGAGCCTCCTCCTTACCGAAGATGCGTATGCGTGTGTGGTCTTCCTTCAGAGCCTCAACGAAGTTGTAAGGCAGTGGGTCGTTCGTCTCCTTCGGCGAGAGGATAACCGCACTTGCGCCTGCGTGCTCCAAGTGGATACCTGCGATAGGCAGACCCATAACGGCACGGAAGTGGAGCTCGAACTCAGAAAGGTTTGTTGTGTGTCCGAGAGTCACCATACCCGTGTCGTGCGGACGCGGAGACAGCTCGCTGAAGATTACTTCGCCCTGCTTTGTTAGGAAGAACTCAACGCCCCAGATGCCGGCACCGGTCAGTGCTCGTGTCACCTTCTCAGCCATATCCTCAGCCTTGCGCAGCTCGTCCTCCGGAATAGCGAACGGCTGCCAGCTCTCGCGGTAGTCGCCGCCCTTCTGCACGTGTCCGATAGGCGGGCAGAACAGCGTCGGTCCGTCCTTCTGTGTCACGGTGAGCAGTGTGAACTCAGAATCGAAATGTATGAACTCCTCGATGATAATCTCCTTGACATCGCCGCGGCTGCCTTCCATTGCGTCGTTGAACGCCTTCTCGAGGTCGGCTTCGCTGCGCACGATGCTCTGTCCGTGACCAGACGAAGACATGAGCGGCTTGATTACGCATGGGAAACCAATCTCCTTAGAGTGCTCGCGCAACTGCTCGAGCGTAGTAGCGTAGAAGTACTTGGCTGTGCGCAGGCCTAACTCCTTTGCAGCGAGGTCGCGAATAGCCTTTCGGTTCATTGTATAGTTCACGGCGCGTGCGCTCGGCACTACCTGTATGCCTTCCTTCTCAAAGTCGAAAAGACGCTCGGTGCGTATCGCCTCAATCTCTGGCACAATGATATCGGGACGGTGTTTCTCTACAACCGCTGTCAGAGCGTCGCCGTCGAGCATATTGAACACTTCGTGCTCATCGGCAACCTGCATTGCCGGAGCATTCTCATATCTGTCGCATGCCACGACATACTGTCCAGCACGCTTTGCGGCGATGACAAACTCCTTGCCCAGTTCGCCCGAACCCAATAACAATATCTTCTTCATAGCTTATTCTCCTATCTTGATTATGTATTCGCTCATGAACGAAGCACCCGGCTGCAGGTGATTCATCAAGTATTTATCACGGAACTGACCGCGATACTCGTAGTGGTCGTGTACGCCATACCACGGCTCGATGCAGAGGAACGGAGCGTTCTTGCCGTAAGGTGTCCAGATACCAACGCAAGGAGCGTTGAAGCTTACTGTGACTGCAGGACGCGCTGTCTGAGGGTCGAGTATTTCTATCTCGCGCAGCTGGCACTTGTCGATGATTACTGCGTCGTCCTTGAAGCTCTCCTCGTTGAAAGCCCAGAGTCCGCCGTTGTATCCCTCCAGTTCGTAGCGGTCGTCGGTGATGCAACCCTCGTGATTGCCATAGATGCGCTCAATCTTGTCGCCGCGGTCGAAGCGTAGGCAGCCTTTGATTGGCTCGCCTTCCTTCACGCCTGGCAGATTGAATGCGGGGTGGGCACCTATCTGGAAGTGTATCTCGCGTGTATCGGTGTTGTGAACATGCCAGATGACGTGTATCTCGTTTTCCACGAGCTTGTACGTTACTGACAGCATGAAGCGGTATGGGTACTGGCGCAGAGTAGCCTCTGTGTCTGAGAGCACGTATGTCACGCGGTCGTCAGCCTTCTTTAGCACTCGGAAGTTCATGTCGCGTGCAAAGCCGTGGCGTCCCATCTGATAGCTGTCGCCTTCGGTGCGGTATGTACCTTTCCACAGTCCGCATACAATAGGGAATAGTATCGGTGAGCGGCGTCCCCAGTAGCGGTCGTCGCCCTGCCACAAATACTCCTTGCCTTCGTCGTCCTTGATGCTCTGGAGCTCGGCTCCAAGGTCGGACACTTCAACTGTTAACAGTTCATTGTGCAATGTTTCCATTTCGATAATCTATTAAATTATTCTTGTGTTCTCTCGTTGAACTTCTCCATGAGCCACACCTTCTGTTCGGCGATAGTAAGGTGGCTGTTGTCGAGTACGAGTGCGTCGTCGGCTTGGCGCAGAGGCGACGTCTCGCGGTGGGTGTCGATGTAGTCGCGCTGCTCCACGTTCTGCAGTATCTCGTCGAAATCGGCAGGCATACCCTTTGTTTCAAGCTCCTTGAAACGGCGTTGTGCGCGTATCTCGGCTGAGGCAGTCACGAAAATCTTCAGTTCGGCGTTGGGGAACACCACCGTACCGATGTCGCGTCCGTCCATCACGATGCCCTTATCATTGCCCATAGCCTGCTGTTGCTCCACGAGTTTCTCGCGTACAAAGGGCAGAGCCGCAATCGGACTCACGTGTTGCGACACCTCCAATGTGCGTATGTATCGCTCTACGTTCTCTCCGTTGAGGCATACCTCCGGCAGCTTGGTCTCATTGTTCAGCTGAAATGTGAGTTTTACATCGGGCAGCAAAGCCTTCAGTCTCGTTTCGTCGATGTTGCCTTCGGCGTCGAACACGTCGTTGCGCATGGCGAATAGCGTTACCGCACGATACATAGCACCCGTGTCAACGTATATATATCCCACTTCGCGTGCAAGATCCTTTGCCATTGTGCTCTTGCCACACGATGAGAAGCCGTCAATGGCTATCGTTATTTTCTTCATATATAAGTTGTATATTTAGTATATGTTTTTAGTTGTTCGTTAGTTGTTTAAAGCGAGAAGGCGAGGTTCAGCATGAGCGACGAGCTCGACACGTGGTACTTGCCGTAAGCTAAGTTTATCTTGAAGCGGTTGAGGCTAACGCCTGCTCCCACCGAGAAACCTGCCAAGTGGGTGCTTCCGCCTTCTGAGGTGTTTATCTCCATCTCGTCGGCACGTCGGAAGTTATAGCCTAATCCGAGCCAGAAGTTCTGCGAGATAGTGGCATCAACGCCCAGAACGAGATGGTTGAAGAAGCGGTAGTTCCAGTGGGTGAGGTCTACAAGCGTGGCTGAGATTCTCAGTGGTGTGTGTGCCAGTCGCTTGCTTGCTCCGAGTTGTATGTCGATAGGCATCGGGTCGTATTCGTCGTCGTATGCCTTCAACTGTCCTCCTAAGTTCTTCGCCACAATCGAGAGTGACCAGTCGTGTTCGGGGTCGAAGTAGTTGAGACCGAGGTCGATGCCTGCGCCAACCGAGTTGTATCCTCCTATGTGCGATGTCAGGAACTTTGCCGTTATGCCGCCAGCGAAGCGGTCGTTGAGCATATACGAGAAATATCCGGCTACTGAGATGTCGCGTGCCGAGAACTCGCCCAACTGGTTGTTGTTGGCATCGGTCTGTCGCATCTTGCCGTAGTCCATATATTGTCCTGACACAGCCCACGATGCGCGTTTGCCCACGGTACGGTTGAATGTGGCACTTGCAGTCTTGGCTCCCGCCATGTAGGTCATAACGTTCAGTCCGATTGTCTTGTCGCTTACAGAAGAGAGCAGGGCGGGGTTGTTGAATATCAGCGCGGCATCGTCTTCAACGAGTGTCACGTTGTCGCCACCCACGGCTGCGGCGTGTGCGCTGACCGGCAGACGCAGAAAGTTGTAGGCTGTCTGGCTTTCCTGCGCTGATGCTGTCGTCGTTGCTAACACGGCTATGGTTGTTATTATTGCTTTCTTCATTCTTCTGCAAAGTTAGTTATTTATTTTAATAATAACGCAGGAGTTTCCGATTTGTTGTGTTTGGGAAAGCAAAAAGGCGTGCCAACAAGCACGCCTTTTTGCTTAATTAGTCATCGTTCGCGCCCGCCGTCTGGTCGGATTGCGTTCGCCGTCTGATTGGATTGCGTTCGCCGTCTGATTGGATTGCGTCCGCCGTCTGATTGGATTGCGTTCGGGTGACGATGGCTTGCAGTCCGCTTGAATGGTTTGCGGACAGCAGTAATTCTTCTATTTTCCGCTGACAATCTCCTTAGCACGTTCAAGTGCCAGATTGATATGGCTGCAGATGTTCTCCTCGCCCAGGATATCGTAGAAGCGAGCTTTCTGTAGTTGGGCGTGTACCTTCTCGCTCACACCAGAGAGTACGATTGTGATGCCCTCGTTCTTGCTCATCTCGCAGAGATTGGTAAGGTTGTGTATGCCTGTTGAATCGACAAACGGCACCTTGCGCATACGTATGATGCGCACCTTCGGGCGATCGCCGAACGAAGCCATGATTTCCTCAAACTTGTTGCCGGCACCGAAGAAGTACGGGCCATTGATTTCGTACACCTCCACACCCTCAGGAATTGTGAGATGTTCGATGTTGCCCTTGCTGATGTCCGACTCCTCGTTTATCTCGTCCATGATTACCTTTACGTCCGTAGTCTCCGACATACGCTTCATGAAGAGCAGACAGGCGATGATGAGTCCCACCTCGATAGCCACGGTGAGGTCGAAGATGATAGTGAGGAAGAAGGTTATGAGCAGCACTGTCACGTCGCTCTTCGGGTTCTTCATCAGTGCTACGAACGAGCGCCAACCGCACATGCCGTAGCTCACGATTACGAGCACGCCTGCCAGGCACGCCATAGGGATGTACTTGGCTAATGGCATGAAGAAGAGGAAGATAAGCAGCAGCACTACGGCGTGGATGATGCCGGCGATAGGAGTACGTCCGCCGTTGTTGATGTTGGTCATTGTACGAGCGATAGCACCCGTTGCAGGGATGCCGCCGAAGAGTGGCGAAGCGAGGTTGGCTACGCCCTGCGCCACAAGCTCGGTGTTAGAGTTGTGGTGGTCGCCGATGACACCGTCGGCTACGGTTGCCGACAGCAGCGACTCGATGGCACCGAGCACAGCGATGGTCATTGCCGGAGCTACCAGACTCTTTATTGTCTCCCATGTCATCACCGGTACCTGCACGTCGGGTATGGCGTTGCTCACGTTGAAGCGGTCGCCGATGGTCTCAATGCTTGTGATGCCTGCGTACTGCTTCAGGAGCAGAGCTGCTATGGTCATAACGATGATAGCTACGAGCGAGCCGGGTATCTTCTTGCTGAACTTCGGTGTGATGGCGATGATTATCACGCTCACCACGCCCATCAGCGAGCACCAAAGGTCGGCGGTGGAGAAGTGCTGGACGTAGCAAATCCACTTCTCGACGAAATCGGACGGCACCGTGTCGATGGTCAGTCCGAAGAGGTCCTTAATCTGTGTGGTGAAGATGGTTACGGCGATACCGCTTGTGAATCCTACAACAATCGGGTAGGGGATGTATTTGATGATAGTTCCGAGCTTCAGCAGTCCGAACAGTATGAGAAATACGCCTGCCATGATGGTAGCAATGGTGAGTCCTTCGATGCCGTATTTCTGGATGATGCCGTAGATGATAACAATAAAAGCTCCCGTCGGACCTCCAATCTGTACCTTACTGCCGCCGAGCAGCGACACGAGGAAGCCAGCTACGATGGCGGTAATGATGCCCTTCTCGGGTGTTACGCCTGAGGCAATACCAAATGCGATGGCGAGCGGTAGTGCCACAATGCCTACAATGATGCCTGCCATGAGGTCAGACATGAAGTTCTTCTTGTTGTACGACTTCAGTGTGTCAAACAACTGGGGCTTTAAATCGAATGTTTTCATCCGTATAAATCAGTGTTGTATGAGTGAATATAAAATGATAGTTTCCTGTAAACGGATGCAAAATTAAACATTTTTATGTAAATAGCGAAATAATGCTAATGCTTTCCACCGCCAGTTACCTATATTTAACACTGCAAAAGTGCCCGTTTCTTATATAAAAAGCGTAACTTTGCAAGGTTATAAGAAGTGAAACGAAGTAATATATATTTAAGGTGGAACAAAAGAAGTCAAAGAAAGCAGACCTTGAACGCAAGCGCCCTCTGTGGTTCTTGATAGGACTCGTCATGCCGACGTTGGTCTTTGTTGCGCTGTTGGAGCTGGTCACCTGGAGCGGCAGAAGCAGCACATCGGACAATGCGCTTGATGACTTTCTCGAAGAAATGGAGCAACGCCCAAAGAAAGAGCGCGAGGATATGGTGGCTGCGATGGATGTACGCAAGCAGAAGCCGAAAGAAGCTGAGCGTGTGAACATTGTTGACGAGCCGAAGGAGATGGAGCCGCTTAAGACCATCGCCGATACGTATATCGAGGGCGACGAGGAGGGTGCGCCTTCGGTAGACAAAGATGATAAGAGAAAAGACGATACGCAGGTGGCTGCCGTAGACATGGGCGACAATCCGCTCAACTTCCGCATCGTGGAGCAGTTGCCCGAGTTTCCGGGTGGCATGTCGGCTTACGTGAAGTGGCTCACCGACAACCTCAAGTATCCTCTCGCTGCACAGAAACAGAAAATAGAAGGACGCGTTGTTGTCTCGTTCGTCATCAATCGCGACGGATCGCTCACAGACATTAAGGTGACGAAGTCGGCCAATCCGCTTCTCGACCGCGAGGCTCTGCGCGTGGCGAAGATGATGCCCAACTGGAAACCCGGCATCAACAACAATAAACCCTGTCGCACGCTCTTCGCCGTGCCTATCGACTTCAAGTTGTAGAATGTCATCTCACCCCCTCAACATCAAATCTCAACATAACAACACCTCAACATCTCAACATCACATAACAACATTAATCATGCACACATCTGATCAAATCCTGAAACTTGTCAACGACACACTTGACAACCTCGCATACGACCGCAAGCCGTCGTCGCTCTACGAACCTATCCGCTACGTCCTCTCGCTTGGCGGCAAGCGCATACGCCCCGTGCTGATGCTCCTTGCCTACAATCTGTTCAAGGACGACCCCGAGTCGATCATCATGCCTGCTTGTGGCTTGGAGACATACCACAACTACACGCTTCTGCACGACGACCTCATGGACAATGCCGACCTGCGTCGCGGACACGAGACCGTGCACCGCCGTTGGGATGCCAACACCGCAATCCTCTCTGGCGACTCGATGCTCGTGCTTGCATACCAGCGCATCGCACAGTGCGAGAAGGAGAAACTTGCCGAGGTGCTTGCTCTGTTCACCGAGACAGCACTCGAAATCGGCGAGGGACAGCAGTACGATATGGACTTCGAGCACCGCAACGACGTGGCAGAGGAGGAGTATATCGAGATGATTCGTCTGAAGACAAGCGTGCTTCTTGCCTGCGCCCTGAAGATTGGCGCTGTTCTTGGCGGTGCTTCTGCTGAGGATGCCGACAACCTCTACCGCTTCGGCGAGCAGATTGGCTTGGCGTTCCAGCTGCAGGACGACTATCTCGACGTATATGGCGACACAAAGGTGTTCGGCAAGGCTATAGGTGGCGACATCACATCCAACAAGAAGACATACATGCTCATCAACGCCTTCAACCGTGCCAACGACGAGCAGCGTGCCGAGCTTGTGCGCTGGATTGAGGCTACGGAGTTCGACCGCGCAGAGAAAGTGGCTGCCGTGACACGCCTCTACAACGAGATTGGCATCGACCGACTCGCTCAGCAGAAGATAGAATACTTCTTCGCCGAGAGTCGTAAGTATCTCGCAAAAGTATCTGTTGCTGAGGAGCGTAAGGCAGAACTGGCTGCTTACGCAGAGCGCATGATGAAACGCAAGTATTAATTGTTGGTAGACAACTCGTCAACTTATAAAACAGAAGAATGTTCATAGATACACATACGCATTTGGACGGCGATGAGTTCGCTGCAGACCGTGCCGAAGTGATGGCTCGTGCCCGTGAGGCAGGAGTGGGCAAGGTGTTCCTTCCTGCCATCGACATCAAGTCGACGGAGGCTATCCTCGATGTCTGTCGCCAATATCCCGGCTATGCCTACCCGATGGTGGGTCTGCATCCCGAGGAGGTGCGAGCCGACTGGCGCGAAGTGCTTGCCCAAATGAAGCAATACTTGAAACCCGAGAACCGCTTCATCGCTATCGGTGAGGTGGGTTTGGACTACTATTGGTCGCGCGAGTTCGAACAGGAGCAGCTCGATGCCTTCGAAGAGCAGGTGAAATGGTCTGTAGAGACACGCCTGCCGCTGATGATCCACTGTCGTAAGGGACAGAACGAGATGGTGCAGCTGCTGCGTCGCTACAAGAACGACCTGCCCGGCGGCGTGTTCCATTGCTTCACCGGCAACGAACACGAGGCGGAAGAACTGCTGCAGTTTGACCGCTTCGTGCTTGGCATCGGCGGTGTGCTCACCTTCAAGAAGAGTCATCTGCCCGAAGTGCTGCCCGCCGCAGTGCCTCTCGACCGCATCGTGATAGAGACCGATTCGCCATACATGGCTCCCGTGCCCATGCGCGGACAGCGCAACGAGAGTGCCTACGTCAAGTTTGTGCTCCAGCGCCTCGCCGAAGCCTACGGCGTGAGTGACGATACCGTTGCCGATGCTACCAATGCCACCGCCAAGCGCATCTTCCCGCTGGCGTTTGCTGAGTAGAATGCTGATATTTGTTTGGTAAAGGTAGGCAATCGAAGCGTTGAACTGCCTTTACTGGTAGATATTTTTGACTATTATTATTTTAACGAGTCTCTTTGTTATCGTCCTGAGGCGATAATGTCAATAATCAGGTAACCAAGAGCAACGGCAAGCAGTCCACAGAACATGCTGCTGGCGATGTAGAGTAGGGCGACGAAAGCGTTGTCGCCACGCAAGAGCGCGATGTTCTCGTTGCAGAACGTGGAGAACGTGGTGAAGCCGCCACACAAACCGGTGGTAAGCAGCAGCGTTGTGGTGTTGTTGCCAAGGTGTCCGCGTGCAGCGAGTCCGTAGAACAAGCCGATGAGCAAACAACCTACGATGTTCACAGCGAAAGTGTGATAAGGGAACGCACCGTTTGTACTGTCTTGCACAAACTTCGAGACGGCGTAGCGCAATGCCGAACCGATGCCGCCGCCAAGAGCTATAATTAAATAATTCATTTTTCTTTAGTTTAAAAGTCCACTTAAAAGTCCCTAAAGTTCACCGAAAGTGCTCAAAAGTGCCGTTTTTACCCATAGATTACTACAAAATTATTACTTTTTGATTGAATGCTATGGTTGCTTGTTAGGTTTTTACGCTTTGTTAACAAAGTGAGATTAGACAGTTGTGATAAAAGTGGGTATTGCATTATAAATTATAAACATCATACACGTAACGCACAAATGAACAAAGATATAATAGACAGATTGAACGAGTTGGGCAGCAGCGGAGAACCCTTTCTGTTTGTTGTCGACTATAAGGGCGACAAGGCGTATATAAAGAAACTCTCGGAGATAGATGCCGGCGAGTGTCTCTACGACTTTGGATGCTATACTAACGCCGTCGGCGGATGCGCCAGCCAACTGCCTGCGGAGATAGAGTGGGAGGTGGGGGCACCGAAGTACGACGAATACGAGCGCAGCTTCAACATCGTGAAGAACAATATGCTGGCTGGCAATAGCTATCTCGCCAACCTGACATGCCAGGTTGCGGTGCATTGCAACCTCTCGCTTGAAGACATCTTCCGCCATTCGAAAGGTAAGTACAAGTTGCTCTTGAATAATCCGTCGGATGATATAGGGCGTTTCGTGTGCTTCTCGCCCGAGACCTTCGTAAATATAAGAGGTGGCAGAATCTATTCGTTCCCGATGAAGGGCACCATCAACGCAACGCTGCCCGATGCCGAGCAAGTGCTGATGGACGACAAGAAGGAGGCAGCGGAGCACGCCACCATTGTCGACCTTATACGCAACGACCTGAACACGGTGGCTACGGACGTGAAGGTGGAGAAGTATCGTTTTGTTGACGTTCTGCACACCAACAAGGGCGACATCTTGCAGACAAGTTCGGAGATAAGCGGCAAGTTGCCCTCCGACTACACGCAGCGTATCGGCGACATACTCGCTGCGCAACTGCCTGCCGGAAGCATAACGGGTGCGCCTAAGAAGAAGACCTGCCAAATAATAGACGAGGCGGAGACGTACGAGCGTGGATTTTACACCGGCATCATGGGCATATACACAGGCGGCGAGCTCGATTCTGCCGTGATGATACGCTTCATAGAGCAGACCGACGAGGGAATGTTCTTCAAGGCAGGTGGCGGCATAACGTCGCAAAGCCAGTGTATAAAGGAGTATGAGGAGGTGCTGCAGAAAGTGTATCTCCCGATTACAAAGTAAACGAAAGTGATAAAAGAGTAATTCGTGAAAACAATGCAGCAGTTTGTAGAAACAATAAAGATAGAGGACGGAAAGGCACTTAACCTGAATTTCCATCAGGCACGCATGGAGCGCACCATGCGCCACTTCTTTGCCCACACGCCGGTGCCTATGCTCTCTGGCGTGCTGTCGCCCACGCCCGATATGCACTTCTACAAGGCAAGGGTGGTGTATGGTGAGCAAGGCGTTGAGGATGTACAGTATGCACCCTACAAAATGCGCGAGATACGCAGCTTGAAGCTTATTGAAGACAACGAGATTGACTATTCCTTCAAGAGTACCGACCGCGCATGTTTCAACTGCCTCACAGCTCAGAAAGGCGACTGCGACGAGGTGCTGATCGTGAAGAACGGATTGCTCACCGACACTTCATTCACAAACGTAGCAGTGTTTGATGGTGAACGATGGCTCACACCCAAGCATCCTCTTCTTTTGGGCACAAAACGCGCAAGCCTGCTCGAAAAACATGTGCTGAAAGAAGCCGATATAAGCGTAGAAACGTTGATGAATGCACAGAAGGTGAGTCTCATCAACGCTATGATAGATTTGGGAGAGATAGAAATTTCTATTGCCAATGTCATCCGCGTCGACCATTACTGATGCCCGTACCGTCCGCCCCAGGAGGTGCAGCTGTCTCAGCTGCACCAACCAAGCAAGAACTGCACCGTCCAATCGGATTCCGTCCGCCATTTGTAGGAGGATATGGCATCTTGCCATATCCACGCAGCCCTCCACGCACCAATTTCTAATGAGTGATAAAATTGCGAATCATGCGCCTTCCTTCTGGCGTGAGTATCGATTCGGGGTGGAATTGTATGCCGTGAACATCATAAGTGCGATGCTTCAATGCCATTATAAGTCCGTCTTCATTCACCGCTGTTACAACTAATTCTGTAGGGAAGTTTGCCTGCTTCACCGCCCAAGAATGATAGCGTCCTACCAACGTGTTGTCGGGTATATTGTTGAAGATGTAGTCGGGCGCGACAATGCGCATGCTCGACTGTATGCCATGGTAGACTGCGGACAGATTGTATATCTCTGCGCCGAACGCCTCGCCAATGGCTTGCTCGCCCAAGCACACGCCAAGTATGGGCTTTGTAGGGGCATAACGGCGGATGACAGCCTTCAGTAACCCTGCCTCGTCGGGCACACCAGGACCCGGAGAGAGGATTATCTTGTCGAAAGATTCAACGTCATCAAGCTCGAACTGGTCGTTTCGCCAAACGGTTACGTTCACATCCGCACCTCCTTCTTCCTTTATGTATTGAAAGAGGTTGTATGTGAACGAGTCGTAATTGTCAATGAGTAGTATATTCATATAAACAAAGGTATTACAATAATTCTGAATATCAAAATTTTATTTGTAACTTTGCACAAATTATATACAATAACTATTGGAGTTTTATATTGAAATTATGCATACAAGAGAAGAAAAGCTGAAAGCGTTCGGACGTATGCTCGACGTGCTTGACACACTGCGCGAGAAATGCCCGTGGGACCGCAAGCAGACCAATGAGTCGCTGCGCCCGAATACCATAGAAGAAACCTACGAACTGTGCGACGCACTGCTGAAGGACGATGAGCCGAACATCTGCAAGGAGCTTGGCGACGTGCTGCTGCACGTTGGCTTCTACGCTCGTATCGGAGAAGAAAAGGGCGAATTTGACATTGCCGACGTGTGCGACAAGCTCGTCGACAAGCTCATCTATCGTCATCCTCACGTGTACCATCCCTCGCAGGTTGGTGCGCCCGACCCGAAACCGCTGCCTTACGGCGAGCAGACTGACGAGCATCTGGAGGACACGGCGAAGACATCGCAGCAGGTGACGGAGAAGTGGGAGCAGCTGAAGCTGAAGGAGAAGGACGGCAACAAGAGTGTGCTTGCTGGTGTGCCCGATGCTCTGCCTTCGCTTATCAAGGCGTATCGCGTGCAGGACAAGGTACGCAATGTGGGCTTCGACTGGGAGGATAAAGGCGATGTGTGGGCTAAGGTGCGCGAGGAACTCGACGAGCTGGAGGCAGAACTGCGCCGTGAGGACAAGGAACGCTCTACGGAGGAGTTCGGCGACTTCCTCTTCTCGCTCATCAACGCTGCACGTCTCTACAAGATAAATCCCGACACGGCACTCGAAAAGACCAACGCCAAGTTCATCCGCCGCTTCAACTACATTGAGCAGCATAGCATAAAGATTGGCAAACCGCTGAAGGATATGACGCTCGGAGAGATGGACGCACTCTGGAATGAGGCGAAAAACAACGAATAACCATTTAAATAAGGATATTATGAAGAGTCTTGAAATATTGCTGCGCCCTTTCTGTAAGGGAGGCGTAGCACTTCTGTTACTCGCCTTGCTTATGGCTGCCTGCAACGGCAAGCCGGAGAAAGCGCAGTCGGAGAATGCAGCCGAGGCTGAGGAGGTGAACGACACTACGGTCTACGGCGTATGCGGTGAGGGCACATCGATGCACTCGCTCGAGATTATTACGGATGCAGGCGACACCCTCGTTTATACACTTCTCAGTCAGGATGCCGAAACGGAAGTGGAGACACCATCGGATGTGCAGGGCGGACTCATGGCTGGCGATAAGATGGCTGTGACCGGACATAAGACGGCTGACGAACTGGTGGCTGACCGGGTGATAAACGTTACATCGTTGCTCGGACATTGGACAAGTATCGACAAGAACTTCACGATAGAGGAGGGCGGAACGGTGCACTCTGCCGTTAAGGCTGAGACCAATCCGTGGACTTCTTGGAAGATTCTCAACGGCAGTCTACTGCTCAACCGCGACACGTTCGCCATCGATGGTCTGAGCGCCGACTCGCTCTATCTGGAGAACGCAAATGGCATCTTTACATTCAAGAGACAGAAGTAGAGAACCGCTCTTTAAACGAAAGAATAATCTCTGCTCTTAAACGAAAGAAGTAAGAAAAACAAGTGGAGATAGTGTAAACTATGGAACCTTTCAAAATACATATACTTGGTTGTGGCAGTGCGCTGCCAACGTTGCGCCATAACCCTTCGGCGCAGGTGGTGGAGATACGCGAGAAGCAGTTTCTCGTCGATTGCGGTGAGGGCACTCAGCTGCAGATGCGTCGCTCGAAGATAGGCTTCAACCGCCTCTGTGCTGTGTTCATAAGTCATATACATGGCGACCACTGCTTCGGACTCATCGGTATGCTCTCGTCGTTCGGCTTGCTCGGACGCACCATGCCACTCGCAATCTACGCTCCGAAAGAACTGAAACCCGTGCTCGATATGCTGCTGGAGACATTCTGCAACGACTTCGACTACGAGATACAGTTTCATGCTGTCGACACGAAGAAGCGTGCAGTCATCTACGAAGACCGCAGTCTGACGGTGGAGTCGATACCGCTGAAGCATCGTGAGCCGTGTGCAGGCTTCCTCTTCCGCGAGAAGCCGACACTGCCGCATATCCGTCGCGACATGATAGATTTTTATCATATCCCCGTGTCGCAGATAAACAACATAAAGAACGGAGCATCGTGGACAGACGAAGACGGCAACGTGATACCAAGTAGCAGGTTGACACGCCCTGCTGATCCACCGCGCAGCTACGCTTATTGCAGCGATACGTGCTATCTTCCCGAACTGCATAAGCAACTCGAAGGCACAACGTGCATCTATCACGAAACGACGTATGCTACGGAAGACGCAGAGAAGGCGACTAAGTATTGTCACAGTACGGCAGCGCAAGCTGCACAAGTGGCTCGCGACGCACATGCAGGTCGTCTACTGTTAGGTCACTATAGCTCAAAATACGACAACGAACAGGTGCTACTCGAAGAGGCTCGCGCCGTGTTTCCAGCGTCAGAACTGACGCGAGAGGGCATGGTCGTGGAACTGAAGTAATAAAAATATGCGAGCATAGGTCTTCGATTTGCACTATCTCTAAATAAGATAGGCTGCATCTCAGCAATAAAAATATGCGAGCATATTTTGTATTGTCTTTGATTTGCACTATCTTTGCACTTAAATAACGTTATATGGGAATTTTTGGATTTTTTAATAAGAACAAGAAAGAAGTTCTTGACAATGGTCTGGAGAAGACAAAACACAGTGTCTTCGACAAGATTTCTCGTGCTGTCATGGGTAAATCTACCGTCGACGACGAAGTGCTCGATAATCTTGAAGAGGCTCTGATTACATCTGACATAGGTGTAGAAACAACTTTGAAGATTATACAGCGCATTGAAGAACGTGTGGCACGCGACAAGTATGTGTCTACGTCAGAACTTAACAATATCATGCGCGATGAAATTGCATCGCTGCTTACAGAGAATAACACTGCGGATAATGACGATTGGGAATTGCCAACCGACCATCGTCCTTACGTGATTCTTGTTGTTGGTGTGAACGGTGTCGGCAAGACAACCACCATTGGCAAGCTCGCTTATCAGTTCAAGAAGTCGGGCAAGAAAGTGTATCTCGGTGCTGCCGACACATTCCGTGCCGCTGCCGTTGAGCAGATTTGCATCTGGGGCGAGCGCGTAGGTGTGCCCGTAGTAAAACAGCAGATGGGTGCCGACCCTGCATCCGTAGCTTTCGATACGCTCTCTTCGGCTAAGGCAAACGGAGCAGATGTCGTAATCATCGATACCGCAGGACGTCTGCACAACAAGGTGGGCTTGATGAACGAGCTGAAGAAGATAAAGGATGTTATGAAGAAGGTGCTGCCCGAAGCACCCGACGAAGTGCTGCTCGTGCTCGACGGCAGTACCGGTCAGAACGCTTTCGAACAGGCAAAGCAGTTCTCGCAGGTTACACAGATCACATCGCTTGCCATCACTAAGCTCGACGGAACAGCGAAGGGTGGTGTGGTTATCGGCATCAGCGACCAGCTTAAGGTGCCGGTGAAGTATATCGGACTGGGTGAATCGATGGAGGCATTGCAGCTCTTCAACAAACGCCAGTTCGTCGATTCGTTGTTCAAGAAGTAATTATGAAGAAAGGACAAGTAGATATTATAACAATGGGCTGCTCAAAGAACCTTGTCGACAGCGAGAAACTGATGACACTTTTTGAGCAGACTGGTTATCATTGCACCCATGATGCGAAGCGCATCGAGGGCGAAATCGTTGTGGTCAACACATGCGGCTTCATTGAGGACGCAAAGCAGGAGAGCATAGACACCATCCTCGAACTCGTTCAGGCAAAGGAGGAGGGCAAGATAAGCAAACTCTTCGTGATGGGTTGTCTCTCGCAACGCTATCAGAAGGAGCTCGAAGAGGAAATTCCGCAGGTGGATAAGTACTATGGTAAGTTCAACTTCAAGCAGTTGCTTACCGACCTCGGCAAGCCCGAAGAGCCTACATGCTCTGGTGCACGCCACATTACTACGCCGCATCACTACGCCTATATAAAAATTAGCGAGGGTTGCGACCGCCGTTGTGCCTATTGTGCCATACCAATTATCACCGGCAAGCACGTAAGCCGTCCGAAGGAGGAGATACTTGAGGAAATACGCGAGCTGGTGGCAAGTGGCGTGAAGGAGTTCCAGATTATCGCTCAAGAATTGACATACTACGGAGTGGACATCGACGGCAAACGTCATATCGCCGACCTTATCTCGGACATTGCAGATATAAAGGGCGTGAAGTGGATTCGTCTGCACTACGCTTATCCTAACCAGTTCCCGTTTGAACTGCTTGACGTTATTCGTGAGAAGCCGAACGTTTGCAAGTATCTCGACATCGCTCTGCAGCATATCTCCGACAATATGCTCACACGTATGCATCGCCATGTTACAAAGGCGGAGACAATGGAGTTCATAGAGCGCATCCGCAAGGAGGTGCCGGGCTTGCATCTGCGCACAACACTGCTCGTTGGCTTCCCTGGCGAGACAGAGGAAGACTTCAAGGAACTCGTAGAGTTTGTGAAATGGGCACGCTTCGAGCGTATGGGGGCTTTCGCCTACTCTGAGGAGGAAGGCACATACAGCGCAGAACATTACAAGGATGATGTGCCAGCAGAAGTGAAGCAGCGTCGTCTCGACAAGATAATGGCTGTGCAGCAGCGTATCAGTGCAGAGATTGAAGCTGCTAAGGTTGGCAGCGTTCTGAAGACCATCATCGATCGCAAAGAGGGCGACTACTACATCGGTCGCACGGAGTTCTGCTCACCAGAGGTCGACCCCGAGGTGCTAATCAAGGCTACGCGCCGTCTGCGTGTCGGTGCGTTCTACGACGTACGTATCACAGACAGTGACGACTTCGACCTCTATGGCGAAGTGGAATAAATAATATCATCACAATCTTACACAATCTCACCTTATATTATATATGAACAATAAGGAATACATCACCGAGTTGTCTCGTCGTACGGGATATTCGCAGGAGAACACTCAGCGCATGGTGCGTTGCGTGTTGGAGTCTATTGCCTCTACGTTCGATGAAGGTGAGAATGTGTCAGTACCAGATTTCGGTACCTTTGAACTGAAGAAACGTATGGAGCGCATCGTTGTCAATCCGTCAACGGGGCAGCGTATGCTCGTTCCACCGAAGATTGTGCTTAACTTCAAGCCTGCAACATCGGTGAAGAACAAGATGAAGAAAGGAGACGACACGAATGGCTAAGGTGAATGATTTCGCTCGTGAGCTGAGTGAGAGGTACGGCTTATCGCTTAGTGACGCTTCCGACTTTATCGGTGCAATGTTCGATGTAGTAAATGAGGAACTTGACGACACTGATAGCTCGGTGAAGATAAAAGGCTTCGGCACTTTCAAGGTGTCGGCAGTGAGCGCACGCGCCAGTGTCGATGTGAATACTGGCGAACGTATTATCATCGATGGACGCAACAAAATCTCGTTCACTCCCGAGGTCTTGCTGCGCGACCGTGTCAATCGACCATTTGTGCAGTTTGAGACTGTAGTGCTTAACGATGGAGTCGATTTTTCTGAAATAGATGATGAAATGGATGGGCTCTCCGATTCTGTAATTGAAACGGAAACTCAGGGGGTGCAGTTGTCCCCAACTGCACCAACCGACCAGTTGACTGACCAATCCGCCAATCAACCCACACCAACTGAGCAACCTCAGGGGGTGCAGTTGTCCCCAACTGCACCAACCGACCAGCCTTCCCCCTCAGAACCTGCATCAAAAGTGGTAAACACAGAGGAACACCGTGACATGGCTCGTCGTTTGATGGCTCCAAAGAGCGAACCAATAGATGATGATAACAATAAGGCAGACGAAGAAAAGTCGGCTAACGACATAGATGAGTCAGACGATGAAGGCATTGTTATTGGTGGATGTAAGCAACGCAGTCCGCGTATGATGTATGTTCTCACTATTGCGTCGTTTGTTATACTCGTGAGTATTGGCATAGGTATGTATTTCCTCTATCAGCGAATAGAAGAGAAGAACCATGTCATAGATAGACTTGAGACACGATTGTATGCTCAACAAGACACGGTGGTAGCAGTTGAACCGCAGTGTGTTGTTAGTGATACAATAGCGTCTAATGATGCTTTGAAAGCAGTAGATGCACACACCGCAGAAAACATAAAGAAAGAGAAGAAAGACTCTGTTCGTGCGTCTAACTCTAAGGCTGCGACAGGCTCTACAGCAGTAATGTCTGCAGCATCAACAGCCACCACACCGTCCGACTACAACTATGATGTTCGTGTACGTACTGGTGCTTATATTATTGTTGGTGTTGCCAAAGTGGTTACCGTAAAACCAGGGCAGTCGCTCGCCTCAATTAGTAAAGCCTATCTTGGAGAAGGTATGGAATGTTACGTTGAGGTGCTGAATAACTGCCATACAGTGAAGGCTGGTGACAAGTTGAAAATACCAGAAGTAAAGTTGAAACCGCGTAAAAGATAAAATAAGAGTAACATTTTGTAAACATTTGCTTGTTACTTTCAAAAATTAATTGTAACTTCGCCTGCGATAGTAATCAAACTTATATTAACTTAATAACAAACAGGCAGATGAAGAAATACAACTTTAACGCAGGACCTTCTATTCTTCCTCGCGAAGTGATCGAAAACACAGCAAAACAGATTTTGGATTTTAATGGTTCAGGACTTTCTTTGGCAGAGATTAGCCATCGTGCAAAGGATTTCCAACCTGTTGTTGATGAGGCTGTAGCCCTTATCAAGGAACTCTTGAAGGTGCCAGAAGGCTATTCGGTATTGTTCCTCGGTGGTGGCGCTTCATTGGAATTCTGTATGATTCCTTACAACTTCTTGATTAAGAAGGCTGGTTATCTCAATACTGGTACATGGGCAAAGAAGGCGTTGAAGGAAGCTAAGCTCTTTGGCGAAGCTGTTGAGGTGGCTTCTTCTGCAGACGCAGGCTATACATTCTATCCAAAGGATTACGAATGTCCGACAGATCTCGACTATTTACATATTACAACTAATAATACTATTTATGGTACCGAAATCCGCAAGGAGCCGGAAGTGCCTGTAAGACTTATCGGCGATATGTCTTCTGATATCTTCAGCCGTCCTATCGACGTTGCTAAGTACGACTGTATCTATGCAGGTGCTCAGAAGAACCTCGCTATGGCTGGTGTTACCCTCATCATCGTAAAGGATGAATGCTTGGGTAAGGCTCCGCGTCAGATTCCGACAATGCTCGACTACCGTACACACGTAGAGAAAGGTTCTATGTTCAACACGCCTCCTGTAGTACCTATCTACTGCGCTCTCGAAACACTGCGTTGGATTAAGGCTCAGGGTGGAGTAGAAGAGATGGCTCGCCGTGCTGAGGCTCGCGCTAAGGTGCTCTACGACGAAATCGACCGCAACAAGTTGTTCCGTGGTACAGTAGAGAAGGACTCTCGTTCTTTGATGAACATCTGCTTCGTTATGAACGACGAGTACAAGGATCTTGAGAAGCCGTTCTTCGAGTACGCTACACAGCGTGGCATGGTCGGCATCAAAGGTCACCGTTCGGTAGGTGGCTTCCGCGCAAGTTGCTACAACGCTATGCCGATGGAAGGCGTTGAGGCTCTCGTTAAGTGCATGCAGGATTTTGAAAAGGAACATTAATAAATAGTATAGCTATGAAAGTATTAGTGGCAACAGAGAAACCGTTTGCAAAGGCAGCGGTTGACGGCATTAAGGCTGAGATAGAAGGTGCAGGCAACGAACTCGTTCTGCTTGAGAAATATACAGAAAAGCAGCAGCTTCTCGACGCTGTGGCTGGTGTTGACGCAATGATCGTGCGCTCAGACAAGGTTACACCTGAAGTGCTCGACGCTGCAAAGCAGCTTAAGATTGTTGTACGTGCCGGTGCCGGTTACGACAATGTCGACTGTGCTTACGCTAAAGAGAAGAACGTTGTTGTTGAGAACACACCTGGTCAGAACTCTAATGCTGTGGCTGAGCTCGTATTCGGTTTGCTTGTTTACGGCGTTCGCAACTTCTACAACGGCAAGTCGGGTAGCGAGTTGAAGGGCAAGAAGCTCGGTATTCTCGCTTTCGGCAACGTAGGTAGAAACGTGGCTCGCATCGCTAAGGGCTTCGAGATGGAAGTTTACGCATATGACGCATTCTGCCCGAAGGAGGCTATTGAGGCTGCTGGCGTTAAGGCAGTTGACTCTCAGGACGCTCTCTTCGAGAACTGCGACATCGTTTCGCTGCACATCCCTGCTACTCCCGAAACAAAGCAGAGCATCAATGCTGCTCTTGTTGGCAAACTCCACAAGAACGGCATCCTCATCAACACAGCTCGTAAGGAAGTTATCAACGAGCCTGAACTCCTTGCCCTCATGGCAGAACGCACCGACCTGAAGTTCATCACAGACATCATGCCGGACGCTAACGAAGAGTTCCAGAAGTTCGAAGGCAGATACTTCTCTACACCTAAGAAGATGGGTGCTCAGACAGCAGAGGCTAACACCAACGCTGGTATCGCAGCTGCTAAGCAGATCAATGCTTTCTTCGCTGACGGCTGCACTAAGTTCCAAGTTAACAAGTAATTAAGTAAAAATCCCCGATAACCCCACCCCTTTGCCCCATAGGGAGGACATAGTGGTGGGGTTTAAAAATAATCATACTATGGCAACAGTAAAACCATTCCGTGGCGTACGTCCACCGCAAGACCTTGTTGAAGAAATAGCATCACGTCCTTACGACGTGCTCGATAGTGAAGAGGCAAGAGCTGAGGCAGGCGATAACGAGAAGAGTCTTTATCATATCATCAAGCCGGAGATCGACTTCGAGCCAGGCACAAGCGAGTATGATCCGCGCGTTTACGAGAAGGCTGCCGCTAACTTCAAGATGTTCCAGGAGAAGGGTTGGCTTCGTCAGGACGCAGACGAGAACTATTATATCTACGCTCAGACCATGAACGGCAAGACTCAGTACGGACTTGTTGTGGGTGCTTTCGTCAACGATTATCTCAACGGCACAATCAAGAAGCACGAGCTGACACGCCGCGACAAGGAGGAAGACCGCATGAAGCATGTTCGCGTCAACGACGCTAACATCGAGCCGGTGTTCTTCGCTTATCCCGACAACGAGGTGCTCGACGCGCTCATCAAGCGCTACGCAGCAACAAAGCCCGAGTACGACTTCGTTGCTCCTGATGACGGCTTCGGTCATCAGTTCTGGGTTATTAGTGACAAGGCTGACATCGAACTGATTACTAAGGAGTTCGCTAAGATGCCGGCTCTCTACATCGCCGACGGCCACCACCGTAGTGCTGCTGCTGCTCTCGTTGGTGCAGAAAAGGCTAAGAACAATCCGAACCATAAGGGCGACGAGGAGTACAACTACTTCATGGCTGTTTGCTTCCAGGCATCGCAGCTCACCGTGCTCGACTATAACCGCGTTGTAAAGGACCTCAATGGTCTTACATCAGAGCAGTTCCTTGACGCTTTGCGCGAGAACTTCGAGGTTGAGGACAAGGGCGAGGCTATCTACAAGCCGCAGCGTCTGCACGAGTTCTCACTCTATCTCGACGGACATTGGTATTCGCTCACAGCCAAGCAGGGCACATACGACGACCACGACCCTATCGGTGTTCTTGACGTAGACATCTCGAGTCGTCTTATCCTCGACAAGGTGCTCGGCATCACCGATCTGCGTTCAGACAAGCGCATCGACTTCGTAGGAGGTCTTCGCGGTCTCGAAGAGCTGAAGCGTCGCGTAGACAGCGGCGAGATGCGTATGGCACTCGCCCTCTATCCGGTTTCAATGAAACAGATAATCGACATCGCCGATAGCGGAAAGATTATGCCGCCAAAGGCAACATGGTTTGAGCCTAAGCTCCGCTCAGGACTCATCATCCACAAGCTGTCGTAACATAGTAGTAGATAAGTGAATAAGCAACGAGTAGACAAGGTGGTTTGCATAAACGTTTGTTATGCATCTCGCCTTGTCTACTTGTCAATTTAATATCAATGGAGCCAAAAGACGAATTTCTAACAATCACAGACACACCCGCAGAAGGCTTTTACAGCGAGAAACGCAGTAAGTTTCTCGCTTTTGCCTTTCATGTCACTTCCGAGGAGGAAGTGAAGCAATACGTAGCAGAGTTTCGCAAGAAGTATTATGACGCGCGTCATGTGTGCTGGGCATACATGCTCGGTGCCGACCGCACCGATTTCCGTGCCAACGACGACGGCGAGCCGAGCAGCACAGCCGGCAAGCCCATTCTCGGTCAGATCAACAAGAACGAGTTGACCGACATTCTTATTATTGTTGTGCGCTATTACGGAGGTGTCAATCTTGGCACAAGCGGACTTATTGTTGCCTATCGCACCGCAGCGGCTGAGGCAATAGCCAACGCAGAGATTGTAAGTCAGTTCGTAGAGGAGGAGGTTGTTTTCGATTTTCCTTACATTATGATGAACGACGTAATGAAAATCATCAAGGACATGTCGCCGCGCATTATCAGCCAGACCTACGACAACACCTGCGAGATGAAACTCTCAATTCGTAAGTCGGAGGCTCCAATGCTTAAAGCCAAGTTCGACAAGCTGGCGTTTAAAGAAGATTAGTTGAAATCATCCCCATATCACCATCACATTATGAGTAAAGGAAGGTGTTCCATTCCTGCCGTAGTCTTGTGAAAATTACATTGTTTAAAGATATGGTTAAGAAAAAGTGTTTTGCGAAAAAATCTACCATATCCTCCATTTTGGAGTATAATGTGCTGTGTATCAGCGAAGTAATGGCTGGGAGATATCTGAACAATAGGGGTTATCTTCCATCCTATCTTCCAGTCTATCTTCCAGTTTGTCTTCTAACTCATCTTCTGTCCGTTTCTCGACATTGTTGTAGCGTAGCAATGTTGTTGTAGCGTGGCAACATTGTTGTCGTAGCGTGGCAATATTGTTGTCGTAGCGTGGCAACGTTGTTTGCGTAGCGTGGCAATATTGTTGTCGTAGCGTGGCAACATTGTTGTTGTAGCGTGGCACCCTACCCTTATGGCAATTTTCTTGCCGATTCTTTCTTTATTTTGGATTTTTCTTATTACATTTGTTGTCGGATTATAAGCACTCTGACTGTCGTTATAGGAGACGTGCTCTTCTAAGACCACAAGAGAAACGCCTACGCCGAGCTGAATGTAAGTAACATGCAGCGGGCTATGGGTGGGAAAATAGTTATGACACGAAATGTCAATCCCCAACATTCGAAAACGAAAAATGTCTTAGATGTAATAGACTTCCAGTATGTATGGGGGTATGTCCTCGTGATTACATGTCAGGTTTCAGTCATTGCAAATATGAAGTTATGGACGAAAATTTTGAGGTTAGTTTATTAGACTATTTGCAACATCAACTCGGATAAAAAAAATATGAAAAAGGTTCTAGCAATAATTAGTCTCTTGTTTCTTGTTTTGAATGGTGATGCTCAAGAATCATTAGATACTATCAAATCTTTTAGACTAAGTGAAGTTGTGGTTAAAGCAGAAAGGATTATTCATAAGGGTGATCACGATGTACTATATTTATCAAACGACAATAAAAAGTTTGGTACAAATGCTTTAGATGCAGTTTCTTCCTTAGAATTGTTCCAAACAGCAATAAATGAAACAAAATTGGTTTCTTGGGACAGACAAAATGTATTTATCCTTATAAATGGCGTTCCATCAACGGCATATGACTTACGTGGATATAAGGGTGAGGACATAAAGAACGTAGAGTTTTATTCTATTGCTCCTCCTCAATACATGAGTCTGACTGCAGGGCCTGTAGTCAACATTGTTGTGAAGAAGAGGCACGATAGATCTTATGCCGGTTATTTCAACACTTCTAATGCTGTAAACACAGGATTTGGAACAAACCAGATTGACTTGACATATGCGGATTCTCTGAACCAAGTAAAACTGGATTATCTGATTGATTACAGAAACATAGGCAATATTGATAATCTTGCTGAATATACTTATAGTCCGCAACTACATTCTCAATATAGGGGTACAAGTCGCTATAAAGGTCAATATCATAACATCAGTGCATCGTACCAAAGATATCAGGGTAATCATCTGTTTAATGCTAAGGTATATACTATCATTGAACCCTTACAAGATGAAGAAAAAAGGGCGAGCCTTATTTCGACAGATGACACCCAATATAATGGTGAAGGTACAAGCCTTTTGAAGAGTCGTTCCAATACGGTGGCTGTAGATTTATACTATCGCTATTTATTAAAGAAAGGCCGTCTGTTTGCCATAAATGTGGTCAATACATTTGGAAATAGTTATTCGGATTCGAAGCAATCTATGCTCTCGGAGAATACAGGAAACAATGACTATGACTACAATTTACACTCAAGAGTGGATAATGATTCGTATTCATTTATTACAAACGCTGTCTATGCCTCTCCGCTTTGGGGTGGCTCATTGAGTGTTGGTTCAAGATATGAATATAAGCAACTTAATCAGACTTCATTCAATAACAAATACAAACCATATTCTCACAATGAGTTCCTTAATACGGGTGGTTCCTGGACATGGAATACAATATCGTTTGTTCCGGCTGTTGGATTGAATATATTTAAGCAGACATCCTCGGGTATATCGCAAACCTCTGTTCTTCCTTACATAAGACTTTATTCAGATTGGTGGGGAAAGGGTAAAATGAAAGGAACAACTGTGCAGTTGACGTTGACAATGCGTAATATATCTCCTTCGTTAAATGAAATCACTGAGAGTGAGACCTATTTAGACCCCTGGCTGATATCTGCTGGCAATCCAAAATTGAAAGATTATTGGATTACATCGGGGAAACTGTCGTTTGCATATTTCTCACCAAATAATAAAAATCAGATAGTCTTCATGGTACAGCCATCATATGCTAACAATAAGATAGCTACCACAATACTAAAAGAAGGCGATAATGTTTATTTCAGACCTCAAAATATAGGAGGTGATTTCGAATGGAGATTTGACCTTTATGGGAGTTGGTATCCATTTAAATGGTTAGAATTATCACCCTATGTTGAATACTATATCTCACGACTTGAAACTCCATCGCAAAATATCAACTTTGATTATTGGCGTATAGGTGGCAATATTACAGCATCATTTGAAAACTTGTCTTTGATCTTCAGTGTTAATTCACCAACAAAAGTATACGACGGCGACCTTTTGTCACGTGGCAGCCTTCAATATGCTGGAACGATACAATATAAAATAGGTAATTGGTCAGTAGGTGCAAAATACAATTATTCAGGACACAACAACTATACTGTTTCGAATTTACCTATTCTTAGGTATAATGAGAACAAGGATTGGAAACCACTTCAGCATATGGTACGCTTGACTGCCACATATACATTCTCCGTAGGAAAATCAAGAAGGCACGATGGCAAGATTCTTACAGAATCAAGTAAAGACAATACCGGTTTAGGTAAGTTTAATACACCACAGATAAGTAAATAAAATGAAACGCTTCCCCTTTATAAAGCAAAAAGATTCAATGCAATGTGGAGTGGCTTGCCTTGCATCTATATGCGAATATTATGGAAAGAAGTATTCAACCCAATTCATTTCAAAACTTTGTTCGTGTACCCCTACAGGTAGGGTGTTCAAAATCCGCAATTTTTTCTGCACGATTTTTGACCCAATAAACGTCATAACTCATTGATATTCTGCAACAATTATATGCATAATGTATAGGAATGGAAATCCTGCACGATTTAAAAAATGCAGTTTATTGATTTACTGTTAGTTAGGTGGATATTTGGGGGACAAATTGGACATAAGAATTATGAGGATTTTGAACACCCTACCTTTAGGGGTGCATTCTATGTTTAATTATAGTATTGACAACGCTCGTTTCAAATGTCGTTTTCGTTAAACGACTCTTTCAAACCATTAGGTGCAAAAACGGTACATGCAATTTATTTTGTTTTCTTCAATCCCTTGTACGCAAGGAATGCGACGACGAGGGCGGCGAGAGCGAGCAGAACGTAGCCGATTTCGTGGCTGTACTGCAGAGCCTGCTCGTAAACATCCTTTGTGGTCTTGAGGTTGGTGTACTTGTAGATGCTCCAACCGATCATGGCGAGCACCGTGTTCCATACGCCTGCGCCGAGAGTGGTGTAGAGGAGGAACTTGCCTACGTGCATACCAGAGAGACCCGCAGGGATGCTGATGAGCTGGCGTACAGCTGGCACAAGGCGTCCGAAGAATGTTGAGGTGGCACCATGTTCGCGGAAAAACGCTTCGGCTTTCTCTACAGCTGCACGGTCGATGAGGCACATGTGTCCGATACGGCTGTCTGCAAACTTGTAGATGATAGGTCTGCCGAGCCACTTGGCAAGGTAATAGTTGATGAGCGCACCGAGATCGGCACCGATTGTGGCGAACACCACGACGAGCACAAAGCTCATGCCGCTGTCAGGGTCCATAGCCTTCCATGCTGCCGGTGGAACAACCACCTCAGACGGAAAGGGAATGAACGAACTCTCTATAGCCATAAACAGGGTGACAACCCAATAGTTGAGGTTGTCGAGGATCCAAAGGAAAAGCTCTGCTGTATTCATTTCTTTTTACTTTTTACTCTTTTATTTTTAAAGATATGCTTTTTGTGGGTGCGTGGGTATGGGCAGGATGCCCATATTCTTCTACTGGGTGCGTGGGTATGGCAGGAATGCCATACCCTCCTACTCTTTTACTTTTTCATAGTCGAAGTAATCCTTCGGGTCCATGCCCGTGGGGAAGTATTCGCCGAGCACCTTGCGCGCTTCCGACGGGTTCTGCTGACAGGCTATGTTGAGATACTTCAAGTATTCGTCACGCTTCTGCAGCTGTCGGGAGCACGCAGCCAGATAAGCCGCACCCTCGTCGCCTGGATTGTGGTGCGCTTCGTGGTATGTCTTGAACATACGGTAGGCAATGGTAGGGTAGCCACAGTCGTACACCGAGATGGCTATGCGGAAGAAAATCTCGTGAGAGAAGTGAGTGGCTTGCAAGGCTTCAACGAAACTCTTTATTGCTTCTTTCACTCTACCATGCTCTAAGAGGATATGACCGCGTATCACGTTTATCTCGCTATGGTTGCAATCGGGGTCGTTGTCGGTCTCGGCAAGACATTCGAGTGCCTGTTCTATATGTCCGAGTTGTGAGAGAGTGAATGCACGACATTGGTTCACTTCCGATGTGCTAATATTGTATTTCTTGAAACATTCCAACGCCTTGTTGTACTGCGGCATAGCCTCCTCTGGTCTGCCCATGTTGAGCAGGCAGTTGCCTACGAACATATATGCAGCACCCTCATCCGGACAGAGTTTGAGGAAACGTTGGTAGTAGTCCATTGCCTCGGTGAAGTTGCCAAGCGAGAACAGACCGTTAGCCTTGTTGAGCAGTGCCTCCTCGTCCTCGGGGTCGATAGCTATGGAGTATTCGCTCGACGTTATCGAGTCGTTGATGCGGTTGCTCATGAGCTGCGTTACGGCGAGTGAGTTCCAGTACTTGCCCGAGTAAGGGTCTTCGTCGAGCAGCTGTTCGAATATCTGTTCGCTCTGCTCGTAGTCGCCCTTGGCGAAAGCAATGCGTGCTTTCACCTCACGATAGTCGAGCAGGTCATCCTCGTCGCTCATGGCAAGCCACTTGGCTGCTATGTCGGGTTGGTTATAATCGATAAAAATAGTAGCTATGTCGAGTACATAGTCGGGCACGTCGTCCTCGTCAATCTGGTGCATCGCATTGTTAAGGAAGTTATCAGCTTCCTCAACATTGCCACGTGTAATCATAATCTCGGCTTGCAGATAAAGACAGTCGAGGTCGAGCTGGTCGGCAATCATGTCAGCGTAGTGTTGCGCTGTGTCGATGTCTTTATTGTCGATAAGAGCTATGCGTCCCTTGAACACCAATGGCATAGCTGCTCCTGGGTGTAGTTGGATGGCATAGTCAAGAACGTCAACAGCTTCCTTTCTCTTGCCACTGTCATAGTAATATTCAGCAATGTCCGACAGTTCGTCGCTGCCGAAGTACTCAGGATGGTCTTCTTGCAGCGACGATTCGTATCGGTGTAGTGTCTCTTGAAATTCGGGACTGTTGAAATAATTCTCTTTTTTCTCCATCAAAGTTTTACTTGTTTTGCTTTGCCCAAGCGTCCTTCAGACCCACAGTCTTGTTGAACACGGGGTTCTCGGCTGTAGAGTCGAGGTCTGCCATGAAGTAGCCGATGCGCTGGAACTGCAGATACTGTCCCGGCTTGCAGTCGGCAGCGTAGTCCTCAACGTAGCAGTTCTCGATAGTTTTGAGGCTCTCCGGGTTGAGCAGTTCGCGGAAGTCGCGCTCGTCAGCCGACGGGTTCTCAACGCAGAACAGACGGTCGTAAACGCGCACCTGAGCCTTGTGGCAGTGGTCGGCAGATACCCAGTGGAGTGTGCCCTTCACCTTGCGGTTGGCGCCCTCAAGGCCGCTCTTGCTGATTGGGTCGTACTCGGCCTGAATCTCCACGATGTTGCCCTCGGCATCCTTTGTGCAGCCAGTGCACTTCACGATGTAGGCGTTCTTCAGACGTACCTCTTTGCCCGGAGTCATGCGGAAGAATTTTTTCGGAGCATCCTCCATGAAGTCGTCGCGCTCGATCCAAAGATTGCGCGAGAATGTGATGGTGTGTGTGCCGTCAGCCTCGTTCTCCGGGTTGTTAATAGCCTCCATCTCCTCGGTCTGACCCTCAGGATAGTTGGTGATGACGAGTTTAACAGGGTTGAGCACGGCAGACACGCGCAGCGCACGCTTGTTCAGGTCCTCGCGAACGGCAGCCTCGAGCAGCGCCATGTCGTTGAGAGCGTCGAACTTGGTGTAGCCGATTGAGTCGATGAACTTGCGTACTGACTCGGGCGAGTAGCCACGGCGACGCATACCCGAGAGTGTCGGCATACGTGGGTCGTCCCAACCCGACACGAACTTCTCCTCAACGAGAGCCAGGAGCTTGCGCTTCGACATCATTGTGTATGTAAGGTTCAGACGGTTGAACTCGATCTGACGCGGGCGGAAGTCGTGCAGGTTCTCTGTCTCGCCACGCATCTCCTTCAGATAGTCGATGAACTTGTCGTAGAGTGGGCGATGAGGTACGAACTCGAGTGTACAGATAGAGTGGGTTACACCTTCGAAGAAGTCGCTCTGTCCGTGAGCGAAGTCGTACATCGGATAAGCGTGCCACTTCGTGCCTGTGCGGTGGTGTGGAGTGTGGATGATGCGATATATGATCGGGTCGCGGAAGTGCATATTCGGGTTAGCCATGTCGAGCTTTGCACGGAGCACCATACTGCCTTCCACAGCCTCTGGAGTGTTCATCTTGTTGAACAACTTGAGGCTTTCCTCAACGGGGCGGTCGCGGTAAGGCGAAGCAACGCCCGGAGTGGTAGGTGTACCCTTCTGCTCGGCAATCTGCTCAGCAGTCTGCTCGTCGATGTAAGCGTGTCCGTTCTGGATCATCCACACAGCGAAGTCCCAAAGCTTCTCGAAATAGTCGGAAGCATAGTATATGTTACCCCATTTGAAACCGAGCCAAGAGATGTCGTTGAGAATGTTCTCAACGTACTCGTTGTTCTCCTTTGTAGGATTGGTGTCGTCGAAGCGCAGGTTGCACACTCCATTGTACTTTTCAGCCACGCCGAAGTCCATGCAGATAGCCTTAGCGTGTCCGATGTGCAGATAGCCATTAGGCTCTGGCGGGAAGCGCGTCTGTATGCGTCCGGCGTTCTTGCCCTCTGCGAGGTCCTGCTCAACGAGCTGCTCTACGAAACTCAAATTCTTCTCTTCTACTGTCTTTTCTTCTGTAATTGCCATATATTTAGACTTTTTCTGTTTCTTTCTTTCGTTACATTGTAATATAGTATCGTGCAAAGTTACGATTTTTCAGTGATGTGCGCAATTTTATACTATCAATAATTTTTTTATTTCATTCGATTTTGTTACTTTTGCGTTCAGATTAATAATAATCGAAAGTCAATATAAATTAACTTAAATAAATATCAGAGTTATGAAACCAACACTTTTCCTCCTCGCTGCAGGTATGGGAAGCCGTTACGGCGGACTGAAGCAGCTCGACGAGCTCGGTCCTCACGGTGAGACAATCATGGATTACAGTATCTACGACGCAATCAATGCTGGCTTTGGCAAGCTTGTGTTCGTTATCCGTAAGGATTTTGAGGACGACTTCCGTCGCATTGTTCTTTCTAAATATGAAGGCCACATCCCTTGCGAGCTCGTGTTCCAAAGCCTCGACGCACTGCCCGAGGGCTTTACATGTCCTGAGGGTCGCACAAAGCCTTGGGGTACTAACCATGCGCTGATGATGGGTGCAAGCGTTATCAATGAGCCGTTCGCTGTGCTCAACTGCGACGACTTCTACGATCGCGATGCATTCCGTGTAATGGGCAAGTGGCTCAGCGAGTTGCCAGAGGGTTCTACTGGTAAGTATGCTATGGTCGGTTTCCGCGTAGGTAACACTCTTTCTGAGAGTGGCACTGTAAGCCGTGGCGTATGCGAGAACGATGAACATCATCACCTGACATCTGTTGTAGAGCGCACCAAGATTCAGCGCTTCGACGGCGTTGTGAAGTATCTTGCTGACGACAACGAAACATGGGTAGAGATACCTGACACAACACCGGTATCTATGAACTTCTGGGGCTTTACACCTGATTACTTCAAGCACAGTGAGGAGTACTTCAAGGCGTTCCTCTCTGACCCGAAGAACATGGAGAACCTTAAGAGCGAGTTCTTCATCCCATTGATGGTAGACAAGCTCATCCACGACGGCACCGCTACTTGTGAGGTGCTCGATACGACATCTAAGTGGTTCGGCGTGACCTATCCGGAGGATCGTCCGGACGTAGTGGCTAAGTTCCAGAAACTTGCCGACGAGGGTGTTTATCCTGCAAAGATGTTCTAAACTACATCGCAATATTTATAATCATTATAGCGAGGAGTTGCGCTGAAACCATTCGTTTCGGCGTAGCTCCTCGTTCTTTATTGCTATTTACTCTGTGTTTTTGTTTGCGTTCTCATTAAAAAGTAGTAATTTTGCAGCCGTAAATAAATGTAGCAGTATCGTTTACTATATACATTATATTATATTATATAGAGTGCTTGTTAAACCTCTTAAAAAACAAGATTATGCAGAAAAACAAGAAAACCGTGAGTGTGCTGTTTTTGCTTTTCAGTACGCTTTTCTGCGTTTGTCTTATTACGGCAAACGTGCTTGAGACAAAGCAAATTGCGTTAGGTCCGATTAGTGTAACAGGCGGATTAATCGTCTTCCCCGTTTCGTACATCATCAACGACTGCGTTTGTGAGGTATGGGGCTATGGAAAAACCCGATTGCTGATATGGTTGGGTTTCGCTATGAATTTCCTATTTGTCCTCTTCGGAGCATTGTGCGACATACTGCCCGCTGCGCCTTATTGGCATAACGAAGAAGGCTTTCATGCTGTTTTCGGTCTTGCGCCGCGTATCGCTTTCGCATCATTCTTAGCGTTCATCGTCGGTTCGTTCGTCAATGCTTATGTGATGAGTCGCATGAAACTCTCGTCGGGCGGCAAGAACTTCTCGGCTCGCGCCATACTCAGTACGGTGTACGGCGAGGCAGCCGATTCGATTATCTTCTTCCCGCTTGCGCTCGGAGGAGTTATCCCGATGAAGGAACTGCCCGTGCTTATGATTTCGCAGGTAGTGCTGAAGACCCTCTACGAGATAATCGTTCTGCCTCTTACCATACGCGTTGTGCGTTGGACAAAGAAGTTTGAGGGCGAGGACAACTTCGATACCAATATGAACTATAGCATCTGGCGAATATTCAATATTTAAGACAACGTAGAGGTTAATGTGCTTTAAAATGTAGTATATATAAAATGTAGTATATATAATAAGTATATAAATGGCAACAAATTCAGATAATCGCCGCGACGAAGGCTTGCAGGCACTCGGAGCGAAGACAAAGTATCGTGACGACTATGCACCGGAAGTGCTTGAGACGTTTGTCAACAAGCATCAGGGCAACGACTACTGGGTGCGTTTCAACTGTCCGGAGTTCACATCGCTGTGTCCGATTACCGGTCAGCCCGACTTTGCGGAGATACGCATATCGTATGTGCCGGACGTAAAGATGGTGGAGAGCAAGAGCTTGAAGCTCTACCTTTTCAGCTTCCGCAATCATGGCGACTTCCACGAGGACTGCGTGAACATCATTATGAAAGACCTCGTGAAGCTTATGGATCCTAAGTATATCGAGGTGACTGGTCTCTTCACACCGCGTGGAGGCATTTCTATATGGCCTTATGCCAACTACGGCAAGCCAGGAACAAAGTATGAAAAGCTCGCAGAACGTCGTTTTGAGGAGCACGATTTGCGTGGATAATAACATCGTTAGGTGCAGTTGTGGTCAACTGCACCTTTTCTCGTATATAATAACTACCTAAAAATTAATGTAATAAGTATGAAGAAAATCTTTTGTACAGTGATGTTGGCACTCGCCATGTCTGCCGGCGTTTCTGCCGAAAACGCTGCAAACGGCGTCGCCGGAACCGCTGCCGACAAGGCTGCTGCGAACAAGTATGTGCCAACAGAAGGCAATCTCGCAGCACGCTCTCATTTCCAAGACTCTAAGTTCGGCGTCTTCCTCCATTGGGGACTTTACAGTATGCTTGCCACCGGTGAGTGGACAATGACAAACAACAATCTTAACTACAAGGAGTACGCCAAGCTTGCAGGTGGTTTCTATCCCTCAAAGTTCAGTGCACGCGAGTGGGTGTCAGCAATCAAGGCTTCCGGTGCAAAGTATATCTGCTTCACAACACGCCACCACGAGGGCTTCTCAATGTTCCATACAAAATATTCAGACTATAACATCGTTGACGCTTCGCCGTTCAAGCGCGACGTCGTGAAGGAACTTGCCGACGAGTGTCATCGTCAGGGCATCGGTTTGCACTTCTACTACTCGCACATCGACTGGGGACGCGAGGACGCACCGCTTGGACGCACCGGTCTTGGCACTGGCCGCCCGAAAGAGGCGCAGAACTGGGACAGCTACTATCAGTTCATGAACAATCAGCTCACAGAGTTGCTCACCAATTATGGCGAAGTGAACGCTATCTGGTTCGACGGCTGGTGGGATCAGGATATCAATCCGTCGTTCGATTGGCGCTTGCCCGAGCAGTATGCGCTCATACATAAGTTGCAGCCCTCTTGCCTTATCGGCAATAACCACCACTCTCAGCCGTTCGACGGCGAAGACTTCCAGATGTTCGAACGCGACCTTCCAGGCGAGAATACTGCCGGCTTGTCGGGTCAGGCAATCAGCAAACTTCCGCTTGAGACCTGCGAGACCATGAACGGCATGTGGGGCTACAAGATAACAGACCAAAACTACAAGTCGACAAAGACTCTCATTCATTATCTCGTGAATGCTGCCGGACGCAACGCCAATCTGCTTATGAACATCGGTCCGCAGCCAGACGGCTGTCTGCCTGAGGTTGCTGTGCAGCGCCTGAAAGAGATGGGCGAGTGGATGAAGGTTTATGGCGAGACAATCTACGGCACACGTGGCGGACTCGTTGCTCCGCACGATTGGGGTGTGACAACACAGAAGGACAACCGTCTCTTTGTGCATATTCTCAACTTGCAGGACTGCTCACTCTTCCTGCCTATCGGCTCGAAGAAGATTCGCAAGGCTGTCGACTTCGCCACACGCAAGGCTGTGAAGACACAGAAATGCGACGGTGGCGTGCTGATTTCTCTCGACGAAGTGCCCACAGATGTTGACAAAGTAATAGAAATTCAGCTCTAATATTTACTAAAAAAGCGTTGATATTACTGAGTAATTGAATTTTTTTCTCTAATTTTGCATATTTGAAGAGGTGTGCAGTGGCTTAAAGTCACGCTATCTCTTCAAATTGCGTTATACGAACAATAAAAAAATCAACTAATAGAGATGAAAAAGAAAATCCAGTTCAGTCTCGTTTATCGAGATATGTGGCAGTCTTCTGGCAAGTTCCAGCCACGCAAAGACCAGTTGGAGCGCATTGCTCCCGTGATTATCGATATGGGTTGCTTTGCCCGTGTTGAGACCAACGGTGGAGCTTTCGAGCAGGTGAACCTTCTCGCAGGCGAGAATCCAAACGATGCAGTACGCGCTTTCTGCAAGCCTTTCAATGAGGTAGGTATCAAGACCCACATGCTCGACCGTGGTCTTAACGCTCTGCGTATGTACCCAGTGCCTGACGACGTTCGCGCCCTCATGTACAAGGTGAAGGCAAAGCAGGGTACAAACATCACACGTATCTTCGACGGTCTGAACGACGTTCGCAATATCATTCCGAGCATCAAGTGGGCAAAGGAAGGCGGCATGACTCCGCAGTGTGCTCTCTGCATCACCAACTCTCCGGTTCACACTCTGGAGTACTACATGAACATTGCCGATCAGCTTATTGCTGCCGGTGCAGAGGAAATCTGCTTGAAGGATATGGCTGGTATCGGTCAGCCTGCATTCCTCGGTAAACTCACAAAGATGATCAAGGACAAGTATCCTGAAATCATCATCCAGTATCACGGTCACTCAGGTCCTGGTCTCTCAATGGCTTCAATCCTTGAGGTTTGCCAGAACGGTGCCGACATCATCGATACAGCTATCGAGCCGTTGTCATGGGGTAAGGTGCATCCGGACGTTATCTCTGTTATCAGCATGTTGAAGAACGAGGGCTTCGACGTTCCCGAAATCAACATGAGCGCATACATGAAGGCTCGCGCCATGACCCAGGAGTTCATCGACGAGTGGCTCGGCTACTTCATCAACCCTGGCAACAAGATCATGTCTTCGCTTCTCCTCGGTTGCGGTCTGCCTGGCGGTATGATGGGTTCAATGATGGCTGACCTCGGCGGTATGCGTACCACTATTAACAACGTGCGCAAGAAGAACGGCCTTGACGAACTCTCCATGGACGACCTCCTCATCAAGCTCTTCGACGAGGTTGAATACGTATGGCCGCGCGTAGGCTATCCTCCATTGGTAACACCGTTCTCACAGTACGTGAAGAACATCGCCCTTATGAACCTCCTCACTCTCGAGCAGGGCAAGGGACGATTCGTGATGATGGACGACTCTATGTGGGGTATGATTCTCGGCAAGTCGGGTAAGATCCCTGGAACTATTGATCCGGAGCTTGTTGAACTTGCAAAGAAGCAGGGCCGTGAGTTCACAGACGTTGACGCTCACACTCTTCTCACAGACGCTCTCGACGACTTCCGCAAGGAGATGGCAGAGAACGGATGGGAGTGCGGTCAGGACGACGAAGAACTCTTCGAGCTCGCTATGCACCCCGAGCAGTATCGCAACTACAAGAGTGGTCAGGCTAAGAAGAACTTCCTCGCCGACCTTCAGAAGCTCAAGGATGCCAAACTCGGTGCTAACCTCTCTCCCGAGCAACTCAGCGCTTACAAGCACGCCAAGGCAGACGCTGTTGTTGCTCCGGTTAAGGGCGACATCTATTGGGAGTTCTCTGGCGAGGGCGAGTGCGCTCCGACTGTTGAGCCGTTCATCGGCAAAGAATACAAGGAGGGCGATGTGCTCTGCTACATCCAGGCTCCTTGGGGCGAGTTTGTAGAGGTGCCGGCTGCTCTTGGTGGCAAGCTCGTTGAGATCAATGCAAAGCGCGGCTCAAAGGTACAGAAGGGCGACGTGATTGCATACATCGAGCGCGAGCACGAGTAAAAATATATGTATAAGCAAATAATCGACAAATACTACGTAGGATGTGATGCGTTGCGTCATATCCTACTCACTCATAGCCAATCTGTAGCGCAACGTGCGCTGCAGATTGCTTCGTTACATCCCGAACTACATATCGACTGCGACTTTGTAGAGCAGGCTGCGATGCTTCACGACATCGGAATCATCCGCGTAGATGCTCCCGGCATTGAGTGTCATGGCACAGAACCATACATTCGTCATGGCGTCTGCGGCGCAGAAATGTTGCGCAGCGATGGATTGCCCGAGCGTTACGCCCGTGTCTGCGAGCGTCATACCGGCGCCGGACTGACCCTTGACGACGTCGTTTCGCAAGATCTGCCATTGCCACATCAGGATATGCAACCCGAAACAATAGAGGAGAAACTTATCTGCTATGCCGATAAGTTCTACTCGAAGACACATCTCGACCGCGAGAAGACCATTGAACAGGCAGAACGTTCGCTCGCCAAGTTCGGTGGCGATACATTGGCACGGTTCCGCAAGATGAAGGAACTCTTTGAGCCAGAGAAGTAAACAACAAGAACCAACATTATTCAAATTGAGAACAAAGACAGCTATAGCCCTATTGCTTTGCGCCATCATGTTTGTGATGGCAAGTGCTGACGCACCCTCTAAGCAACGCAAGAAGAGAGCGAAAGTTCTTCGCGACTCAATAGAGATAAGTGATATTGCGGATACCATTTTGCGCGATTCGTTGTTGTCGGCTAACGACACTATGCTTACTCTTACTGTTGACACAACGCTCGCATTAGGCGTTGACACAACCAAGATGGACTCTCTGCAACTCGCTATCTACCACCACAATAAGGCTATCGACGACTCCATACGCCTCGACTCAATCAACCGCCAGCGTGCGGGAGGCATCAACTCTCCAGTAAACTATTCGGCAAACGACTCTCTCGTGTACGATGCCGTCACGAAGACTGCACGTCTATATGGTAGCTCCACCGTGAAATACGAGAATATGGACCTTGCTGCCGAGCGCATACACATGAGCATCGACTCATCCTTGGTACACGCTACCGGAGCCAAGGACAAGGCTGACACCACCGGCATGACACTCTTCGGCACACCCGTGTTCTCCATGGGCTCTGATAAGTACGAGAGCGACACCATGGCGTTCAACTTCAAGACAAAGAAGGGTCTTATCAGCAACGTGTACACGCAGCAGGAGGACGGTTTTTTGCGTAGCGAGATATCAAAGCGCAGTCCGAACGGCGACATCTTCCTTCAGCACGGTCGCTATACCACTTGCGATGCTGAGCACCCCGACTTCTATATTGCTCTTTCGCGTGCGAAGGTGCGCCCCGGTAAGGAAGTGGTGTTCGGACCGGCTTATCTCGTGGTTGCCGATGTGCCTCTGCCGTTTGCCATTCCTTACGGCTTCTTCCCGTTCACCAAGAGCTATTCGAGCGGCTTCATCATGCCTACATACGGCGACGAGAGCAACCGCGGCTTCTATCTGCGTGATGGTGGCTACTACTTCGCCATCAGCGACAAAATGGACTTGAAACTGCTCGGCGAGATATACACAAAGGGTTCGTGGGGACTCTCCGCTGCCATGAACTACACCAAGCGCTATCGCTTCAGTGGCAGCTTCTATGCAAGTTTTCAGAACACGCAGACCGGCGACAAGGGAATGCCCGACTTCACGCGTCAGAAAAGCTTCAAGATACAGTGGAGCCACCGCCAGGATCAGAAGGCAAACCCTTACAGCTCGCTCTCAGCCAGCGTCAATTTCGCTACGTCGAGCTACGAGCGCAACAACCTCAGCTCGCTCTATAATCCGCAGACCCTCACCCAGTCTACACGCACATCATCCGTGTCGTGGAGCACAACGTTCTCGAGTATCGGTTTGTCGCTCAGCTCCACAGCCAATCTCTCGCAGAACATGCGCGACTCGTCGATTGCGATGACTCTGCCCGACCTCAACATCTCGCTCTCGCGCTTCTACCCGTTCAAGCGTAAGCACGCTGCGGGCGACGAGCGCTGGTACGAGAAGATCTCGATGTCGTACACGGGTCACATCTCCAACAGCATCAACACGAAAGAAGATAAGCTGCTGCATTCCAATCTGATAAAGGATTGGCGCAACGGCTGGAACCACTCGATACCTATCAGCGGCAACTTCACGCTGTTCAACTACATCAATATTTCGCCGTCGTTCAACTTCCAGGACCGCATGTACACGCACAAGGTGATGCGCTCGTGGGATGCTGCTGCGCAGCGCGAGGTGTGCGATACTATATACGGTTTCAACAACGTGTACAACTATAGTATGTCTATCGGTGCGTCGACGAAGCTTTATGGTTTCTATATGCCGAGCCGTAAGATATTCGGCGACAAGATTCAGGCTATTCGCCACGTGCTGACTCCGTCTGTGAGCTTCAGTTATGCGCCCGATTTCAGTGCGTCGCGCTATGGCTACTACAAAACTTATCAGCGTACCAATGCTGATGGTTCGGTCGACCTCGTAGAGTACTCGCCTTATACCGATCAGCTCTTCGGCGTACCGGGCAAGGGCAAGACGGGCAACATCGCGTTCGACCTCTCGAACAATGTGGAGATGAAGGTGAAGAGCAGTAAGGACTCAACGGGTTTCAAGAAGCTTAGTATTATTGACGAACTCGGTCTGTCGATGAGCTACAATATGGCTGCCAAAGAAAAACCGCTTTCCGACCTTACTATGCGTATCCGCTTGAAGTGGTGGAAGAACTACACGTTCAACATGACGGCTGTCTTTGCGTCGTATGCTTACGAGCTTGACAAGAATGGTCGCCCGTTCGTGGGCAACCACACGCTTTGGGGCATGGGTAAGTTCGGACGCTTCCAGGGTACGTCGCAGAACTTCTCGTTCACGCTGACGCCAGACAAGCTTAAGAAATGGTTCGGTGGCGGCGACGACAACGACCGTAAGAAGCGTAACGGAAAAGATGACGAGGAAGGCATCGACACCGACGTGGAGTCGAACGTGGACGATACGATGGTGAACGCCCAGCGCAGCACGCGCAAGAAGAGTGGGGGTGGCAAGGCTGAAACGGATGCTGACGGCTACATGCGATTCAACATGCCGTGGTCGCTGACGTTCGGCTACGGCATCACGATGCGCGAGAACACGGGTGGCAAGTTCAACACGAAGACGATGCGCTATCCGTACAAGTTCTCGCAGAACCTCAACGTGAGCGGTAACTTGCGGCTTAGCGACGGCTGGAACATCTCGTTCTCAAGCGGTTACGACTTCGACCAGAACAAGCTCTCAATGACTACGGCTTCGCTGCAGCGCGACCTCCACTGCTTCAACATGGCGTGCTCCGTAGTGCTTGCTCCGTACACAAGCTACAACTTCTCGTTCCGTTGTAACGCTGCTACGCTTACGGATGCGCTCAAGTATGACAAGCGTTCGGGATACAGCAACGCCGTTCAGTGGTACTAAGTGTGGTGAGGATGTTCTTGCTCTCCACGCGGCAGAGCCGAGCGGAGCGGGTGAATAAAAGAATAGAAGCGTATGGATTCATTATTTCTACTTCAGTTTGCATGTTTCATATTCATGCTTATCAACGGGCTGTTTGTGGGGCTCTCTCATCTTACATGCAGATGAGAAAGTGCTACGATGAAGGCATTGACGAGCATGAATATGAAGCATGCAAACTGAAATAGAAATAATGAATCCATACGCTTCTTATCTTTTGTTTACTTTCTTGTATTTTTGATTACTTGCTGTAGGATTATCTGGATTAGTCATCTGCAAATATCCTGCTGCAACAAGGGATGTGATGTAACGTTCACGATTCTTGGAATGCATACTGACACCAATTCTGTCAAGTATCTCTTTGGTTGTACGAGGTACGGAACAGAAGTTTACAATATCCTTTTCCTTGTTCGTCAAAGTTACTCTTTTAGTGTCTAAGTCTGTGCTAGAGTGTCTAAGTCCGGTGTCTAAGTCGGTATCAGAGTGTCTAAGTCCAGTATCTAAGTCGGTGTCAGAGTGTCTAAGTCCAGTATCTAAGTTGGTGTCAGAGTGTCTAAGTCCGGTGTTATGGTCTTCGACTTGGTTACTTTTTTCCTCAACTTGGTTACTTTCTCCTCTCCAAACCGTGATGACAAATTCCTGTGCCTTGTCATTATTCATAAATGTGACATTGATACCTTCGTCAAGTGCACGAGTGATGCCGCTACCTACACCAGTGTATGGCAGCAAGTATATGGCATTATTGAAAAGGAACATATTGCGAGGCATGGATGTTCCAGCCTTTATGTCATCAATAGTGAGTCCGTTAGGCAATGCACCAGGACTGTGAATCTCCACACGATTGTCGAAAATGAAAATGCGAACAGGGGCTTTCATGTTCAACGAACGATGTACAAGGCTGTTTACCGTGAACTCAACCAAGCTTGTGTAAGGTATTTCCAACTTACCCATGCTGTTGAATTCATCTCCCACCTGCACATTATGTAGGTTACGAGTGAAGAAATCCATGATAGTGTCATATTGATGAAGCAGATTCCCCTCCATATCTGCATCATTCACCTTGTCACGGAACACCTTGCTGCCAACACTGTTGCCAGCAAAACAGATACACTTGGCTGTCATCATTGGCATCCAGCGCTGGGTGTATTTGCCAAACAGAAGCATGGCAGCAACGGTCAGTGAACCATCAGGACGGATAAATCGCAGATTGCGAAGTATCTTCTCACAGTCATGTCCCTTAGCTATGGCAGAGCATATCATATCAAGTGACGCTTCATTAAAAGCGTCACCTGTCAAGCCTTTCTTTTCCAACACTCTATCAAAACGGTTGCCCAAAAACTGCTTGATGGTCGTTGCATCAAGGTCGTTGACAGTTGCATCCCTAACACCAGCCTCGTCTGGTGCAAAACTACCGCAGTCGGTCATCATTTCTGCAAGTTCTGCATTATCGAACACTTTACGCTTGTCGGCACCATTCTTCACCCATACGATTCCCTTGTTGTCATGATAAGGCTTGTTGAGTCCTTCCTTCACAGTAGCAACAACCAAGTTGCCATACTCGACCTCAACAGTATCTATCTTTATCAGAATGGATGGCACTACGTTTTCTGAAGCAATGTCACTCAACAAGTTGGTTGTTTCTTGTACCTCAGAATATGACAAGGCATTGGTTTCTCCGGTTTTATCCTTTATACCAACTACCAATTTGCCACCATGTGAATTACTGAACGCCACTAACTCACAGGCAATATCATATTTGTCGAGAATGCGTTCCTTGAACTGCACCCCCGACACCTCGCCAGCGTTTATCTGTTTCAATATATCGTCCATCATTCTTTGATACATTCTTTGTTCAACAAATCGTTTACATCCACTTTCAGTAAATCAGAAATCCGTATTAAGGTTTCCAAGTCTGGTTGGCAAGTGTTGGTGCACCATTTAGAAATGGTTGCTTGGTCTTTACCCAACATTTCTGCCAACCACTTGTTTGAGTGCTTGGTTACTGCCAACATTATCTTCAATCTGTTTACATCTTTCTTTGCCATACTATATATATAAAATAGGTAAATACACTTGCAAAAGTACGAAAATAATTTCAGAAAAAGGAACAATAGCCTCAAAATGTTTACGAAACATGCAAATAATTGAGTATTTCGCAATATTGCCCGTTTCATAAATAATCATAAAAACAAAGTAAAAAAAGGTGTTTTTTGGAAAATTAGATTTATCTTTGCATATATATTTGAAGGCGTTCTTTGCATATTGCAAAATACAGAAACGAGCAGAAGTCCGCTCGTTTCCATATTGTTACCTATAAGATATAGGTAAACGCCCAACTTCTTGATATTCAATTAAAGACAAGTTTAGAGCGAGTTAGATTTTTTAACTTATAAAGATTTGATGAAAAGATTTATTTTATTCATTTGCTTAATTTTAGGTATGATGAATTCTATCGTTGCGCAAGAACAAAGCAACACATCAACCTACACGCTGTCTAGAGCGACATTCAACGCAGCGACACAAGATGAAGATTGGAATAAGAAAACCCATCTTTGGCATTTCCAAACAGGAAATTGCACCCTATCACTCATGAATGGTGTGGGAGGCACAAGTGCTGGGAACCCTACCTACAATGATGATAGAATCGCCTTCTTCGAGGGTGTGCAATTCCAGCTCATTGGCATTCCTGAGAATGAGTCCATCACCTCTGTCACTTTTGAGGGAAATGGTGTTAACAAGACTTGTTACCTCACAGAAATGGATGGTACATCTTACGGCACAAGTGATGGTGCCAAGAGTCTCGATGTTTCAAGCAATGCCCAATCCATCGCTTTCGATTTTGAAAGCAATCCTATCGGAAGAAACTTCACCTTTACATTCAGTAAAGCCACAGCGGAAATCTCTCAAATTGTCATCAAGACCAAGAAGTTGGAAGCACTCACTGCCAACAACCATACTTGGGACTTCAATGAATGGCTACAAGCTGGTAACAATGGTTTTACTTTTGGCAAGACCGCATTAAAGGGATATGCCATCAAAAACAATGGCACTCCCTATTACGATTCTGGAAAAAAAAGCCAGAACAATGGCTTTAGAGCTATCACCATGGCCGAATCGGATACAGAATTGACTTCCACCCAAGGCATTCAAGTAAATGGCAGAAGCCAACTCTACAACAATGCCATTTCTATCTTAGGTGGAAATTGCATCAAATTTCACGTTGAAAAAGGTCAGCAGATCGTATTCAACATACATAGCTATCTTAATCGACACGACAAAAATGATGATGGCAACTCTGTGACTTATTCTCTTTCTACAGACGCTTCCAACGAGACATTCGCCACAGATGCCATCATCAACGAATGGGGTTATACGGTAAAAGGTAGCGTGCTGACAAGCCAGGCACAAGACATCAAATTGGTAGCATTGGAATCGGGTGACTTCATCATCCAAAACGTGAGCAACGTATTGATATATGTTCAAAAGATTGAACTTAGCAATTTTAAGCCAAACGTCATTTGGTCTGATACAGCCCCATTGGTAAACACTGCCACGGGAGAGAAGGATTTCACCAACGGCATGGCATTATCGTTCCCTTCTAACAATCATGTGAAATTCGCCATCACAGAATGTGGCGAAGGAACTGCCACTTGGAAGAGCTTCAACACCAAGACGGGTGAAATCAAAGGCATCAATGGCAAGGGAGGTTTGTTGGTGAAAGCCTATTTCCCAACAAGCAACTATTTCACCTACGCAGACAACACGTATGTGCTCAATGTCACCAATGAGAGAATCCACTTTGCTGAGAAAGCCCCACACAAGAACTGGTCAAAGCAAGGCTATGTTACCTATGCCCAAAAGTTGATGGGTGATGGACTCACTTTCTCAGTAGCCCCAAGATATGAGGTAATCAGCAAACCTGCTGGATGGAAGGCAGAGATTTCGCAAGACAGCGGAAGCCCTGACTATGTATTGTCCGTTTTAGGTTCTGGCTCTGGCACCGTAACTGTGAAAGGTACATTTGGCAATGAATCTGACACATACGATCTCTATATCTCTGGTTTGAACTTCGGCAACAACTCGCCTTCTATCGCATACGGCACAACAGAGTATGAGCAAGGAGTAATCGAGGCACAAGATGCAAGCAGCTCTAGCGATGTCACCTATAGTCTCGGCACGGCAGTTGGTGTCACAGCACAAATCGATGCTACGACAGGTAAGTTAACTAATATCTCCGGTAGCGGTGCCATCCAAGTCATCGCCAAGTCTAACAACAGCGACTTGGAAGCTGAGTATGTCCTCACCGTGGGTTGCGACCCAAGTAAAAAGAAGGTCTGGGATTTCTATAGCAATCCGCTGACACTCACTCCTAAGGGTCTTCTTGGAGACAATCCACAAGCCATCGGTGACGCAAGAACCACGCCTGCTGAGAGCGCAGTTTACGACAAAGACAACTGGAAGTATAAGTACAAGAGCTACAAATACGAGGATGGCAAGTTGACCGATTGCAAAGAGCCTCTCTATGCTTACGCATTCCCTGTGGATGGTGACAATGCCTTGCTTATCCAAGAAACCGCCGGATTGCAGTTCACTTGTGACGCCGAGAAGTTTGGCATCCAGAACAACGCCGACAATATGCACTTCAGAAACGTGAAGTTTGCTAATGGTTCCACCCTCACGATCCCTCAACTCAAGAAGAATCAATATGTCATGATTTACTGGGATCCATACGCAGGAGGCGAAGGCAAGTCGGGTTCTACCTTCACAGCCACCAATGTGATGGACTTGGAGGGAAGAGAAGTCAACAAGACTTTCGTAACGACCGGTATTGCCTCCGACTGGTACAATCCTTCTGATGGAGTGGGGGCAGAACCTTGGGGCGCAACCAGCTTCCAAGTAAAAGAGGATGGCGACGTGACTTTCACCATCGCAGACAATGGTTGGAATGACATCGTCAAGATTGTCGTTGACAATACTTATGATACGCCTTTCCGCATCGCCACCAACAACTATGTGGCTGGCAAAGGTTTCCAAGGCAAGAAGATTTGTTCTGCCAACCACAACAATATGCTCTTGGCAGGCGAAGGCTTCCGTGTTTCAGGTTATCCACAAGAGACTCGTTCCATGTCGGCAGCTACACCAGACTTCAAGATTCCTCACGGAGCTGACTTGGTGGAGAGAGAGGACATAGTGGAGTATTCAAAGAGAGGTGCACCTTACAAACTCATCAAACTCACGGCAAAAGCTGGTATGCATGGCAATGTACTCGTTACACAAACCATTTATGGCAATGTACTGAATGATGCTGGCGAGGTGGATGCTTCTACCCGATATGCTTTCGAAAAGAGCGAGGCATGGCTCGTGGTGGGTGACGTAACCCAGCAGACTTACCCTCACACCTGGGACTTCACCAAATATAACTGCAACTGGAAGAACGAGAGCGATGGCAATACTAAAGCCACTCAGATAGAACGTAGCGGTTGCGATACTCCAGGCGACTGGGGCGATGGCAACAATACAGGAAATGGTTTCGGCGTGCAGAGTGTATCCGGCTATCGGTCTGGCAGCAGTGCCCATTGGAAAGATGGTCTCTATCCTGACGTCACCGTCAGCGCACCAGCCATCGACAAACCACTGTTTGCCAACGGCTCAGAATTGAGCTACAAGGGAAATTCTCTCAAAGAAACAGCAGGCTTGGGGATCATCCTGTCTGATAACAACCTCACAGGAGGTGCCATCACGGAGACCGATAATGCCAACATCGCCACCGCCAACAGCAACATCAACTTTGGTGAAGACACTTGGGGCACCACTTGCTTGACACTATCAGGCGACGATGCCATCAAGATACCAAAAGTAAATGCTGGCATGTACATCTTCTTGCATTGTAACCAAGCAGAAGGCAGTAACATTTCAGTGACAAGTTCGGCAGGCGACAATGCCATCCAACAAGATTGGGAGAACAACAATGAGTTGATCAACCAGTTCAATCCTAAAGATGGCGTATGGGTATTCAAGGTAAAGCAAGCCGGTGATGTCATCGTCAAAGGTCTCAGCCAAATCTACCACATAGCCGTCACCAACCAGGTAAAGACCTTCAGCAAGGTAGGCAAGGCAACAGAAAGCCGTGATTGCTTCATCGACTATAGCCAGAGTGGTGTATATACCAAGAATTCTTTGACAGCATATCATGCACAAAGCTCTGCCCAATATGACAACCAGAATAACATCATCAGCTTGGAAAAGATAGATGTGATGAAGCCTGAAACGGCTGGTCTCTTGCTATACAATGACTACAAGGCAACCGTCAATGGCAAAGAGGTAACAGAACATGAGAACAAATTCGACGTACCTCTCTTCGCACCAGCTGTGAATATCGAAGCCTCAGCATTTGGCAAGAACGAGAACAAAGAGCAAGCATTCTCTCCTCTCAAAGCCCATGTAACAGCAAGCCCCATGGCACCTTCGGATGCAAACTTCAACCGCTTCATCTTCACCAATGTGGTGTACGATAGAAACGATGCCAACGAGACGAAGAAAGAAATGGACTTAGGCTTCTATATCGTTCGTAAACAAGGCGACATGAAAGCCAACCAAGCCTATCTCGAATTGCCTACCTCGCTGTTCAACACGACCAGCGCAGCCAAGCAATATGTGCGCCTAGCATTTGAGGACATCAATGATACGCCAACAGGCATCGACAACGTTCCAACTGACACCCTTCCTCGCCTAGAGTCAGGAGTCTATTACACGTTGAATGGTGTTCGACTCGCAAGCAAGCCTCAGCAGAAAGGCATCTATATTCTGAACGGCAAGAAGGTGGTGATTCCATAAGGATCACCACTCTCTCGCCCCTAAAAGATAATTTCGATTACAACAAAAAGGATATGATACTATCCCAACAAAAAAGGATATGATCCTATCACAATAAAAAGAAAAGGAAAAATGAAAAGAATATATATCAAGCCTCACACTTCTCTAGTCCAGATCAACCTCATAGGAAGTGTACTCGAAGACTTAGGAGTCAATGGAGGCAGCAACCAAGCCGACTACAAAGATGCCCTCTCGAAGCAGCACAATGACTTCTTCGGCTTTGATGAGGAAGAAACAGACGACACTCATTCTTCAACAATTTGGGAAGACTAGGAATTGTTGTGTTTCTAATTTAGAAAATACATTCCACTCTCCCTTCACTTTTCGCACTTTTATACTCATTATCAGCAAGTTGTAATGAATAGAAGCAAAAGATAGAGGGACACAAGCAATGCAAAAATGACGTTTAAACGTGCGGAATCTATGTTTTTTAAGCACATTCCGCACGTTTAAACGCTATTTTTTACATTTAAACTGAGATATTGAAAGCTACGAAGATGTCGGACAATGGTAAACTAACGGAGTTCTTGGAAAACTTAGAGTACTGTGGTTTCATCAGAAAATACAACAGTATTGGAATGAAAAACAAGAATGCCCTATATCAGCTGATGGATAACTACACCTTATTTTATTACAAGTTTATCAAAGACAACTACATCAACGATGAGCAATATTGGAGCAAGATTGCAGGTAAACCTGAATACAACACTTGGTGTGGACTAGCTTTCGAGCGTGTATGTCTCCAACATATTGAGCAGATCAAAGCAAAATTGGGAATCCAAGGCATCATTTCCACCGTATATTCATGGAGCATCATGGGAACCAAAGAAAAGCAGGGAGCTAAAACGCTTTATCCAAGAAACAAGAACGAGAAAGGCAGTACATCTCACAATGATTACAACGATGGGGTTAATGCAAAACTCATACGCATGGGATATACAATCTGTTGTCACTATGGATGACTTATTCATATAAAGGCATAGAGAGAAGAGTATAAAACCACGACAGAGAACGATGAAAACGTGGGTTTTGGCGATTGCTTGAGTATCGCCAAAACCCATTTTTTACACCGTAAGAAGCGAGGTTATTTCTTACTCAAGTCCAGCACCATCTTACCGACCCAAATGGCACTCTTGCCATTCTGGTCAACAGGCACTGGCTTGCCATCGAGATTGTTCAGATATTCCAGCTGCTTGAAGTAGGTGTGGCTATGACCGCCCAATATCAGGTCGATGTCGCGGGTGGCTGGGGCTACCTCGGAATCGTCGATGCCATCTATCTTCCAACCCAGGTGAGAGATGCAGATGATGACATCACACTTCTCTTTCTTCTTCAGTATCTCCGTCATCTCCTTCGCCTTGGCGATGGGGTCGAGATATTTGATAGGACCGTAGTTGGCTTCGGCAACCAAGCCGGCTAGTTCCGGACCCAGTCCGAAGACGCCTATCTTCAGCCCCTTGCGCTTCAGCACCACGTAAGGCTTCACGATGGAAGCCAGTTCAGTGCCTGCGAAATCGTAGTTGGAGCAGACGATAGGGAACTTCGCCATCTTGAAGATGCGAACCATGTTGTCGATGCCGAAATCGAACTCGTGATTGCCGATGGTGGCGGCATCATACTTCATCTCGTTCATCAACCCTACCTCTACATCGCCCTTGAAGAGTGAATAATAAGGGGATCCCTGCGAGAAATCGCCACTGTCGAAGAGCAGCAGGTCGGGATTCGCCTTGCGCTCCTGCTTGATCATGGCTACGCGGCGGAGATAGCCGCCACGGTTTGCCATCGCAGTATCAGCGAGATTGGGATTGATAGGCATCACACAGGAATGCGTATCGTTGGTATGGAGCACCACCAGTTGTTTCTCCACTTTAGCAGCCTTTTTCGTTTTGGCCTGAGCTGCATTTGGCTGCATTGCAAAAAATGCAAGAGCCATTCCTATATATAATAATGTATGCTTCTTCATTTCTATCTTAATTTAATCTCATTACTCAACTATGCATCGTCCTTCTATCTTAGACTCCACGCACTTCCCTTGCTTCTGCATCTCACGGAAATAATCCATGATAATATAGCGTACGTTATTTTCTTTCTGTTTAGGCGAAAGAACATCCGTACCACTCTTGAAAGCCACTAACTGGTCGTTACCTTCAGCCAGGTAATCGAGCGTAGCAATGCGGTAAGACTTAGAAGGGTCAACAGGCTGACCGTTGATAGTAGCCTCCTTCAGTTTGCCATCCTTTGTAATAGTGAGGCGGACAGCATGACTCAAACCTTCTCCCCCACGATGAGCTATCTGCTGAAAGAGTTCTGTGACCTTATCACCCGTAAGCGTCAAAAAGCAGATTTTGTTTTCAAACGGAGCCATATCATTGACATCACCCACAGTAATCTTACCCTTAGCGAGGTTGCTACGGATGCCACCCATGTTATACACCGAGAAGACAGGCTGCTCATTAAACTGTCTGCCACCCCATATCAGGATGTCGCAAAGCAGATTACTGAGTTCGCTTTCAGGGCGATGACGAGTCATATCGTGGGCAATACTACCCACAACAGGCCCCATAATACTATCCACCTTATTTTTATAAGGAGCAATAAACTGGGCAGCCTCAGCATCAGGTTTAGCATCCCATCGCTGATCGATGAGAATGCGAGTACGTTCCACCTTTGCCACCTTGTATTTTTGAGCAGCAGAAGGACTGACCATCAGCAACATAGCAGCTGCTGCCAGCATACATTTACCACTATTTTTTTTCTTCATACTTACTAAATTTAAAACATGATGACACAAAGATACGAATATTTGTGGAAAAAACTAAGAAAAATGATTGAAAATTTGCGAGATAGAAGAAAAAAGCGTAACTTTGCACCCGCTTTTCGGCGTAACCGCTGTTGTCTGGGCAGAAGAGTTGCCCGTCCATGTTGCGCAGGAACGACAAACAATTTTTAATTCTATACAAAAAATGGATTTGATTAAAGTTGCTGAAGAAGCATTTGCAACCGGCAAGAAGTTCCCTGAGTTCAAGGCAGGTGATACTATCACAGTCGCTTACAAAATCGTCGAGGGTACAAAAGAGCGTATCCAGCTCTACCGTGGTGTTGTTATCAAGATCTCAGGTCATGGTGACAAGAAGCGTTTCACAGTTCGTAAGATGTCTGGTACAGTAGGTGTTGAGCGTATCTTCCCTATCGAGTCACCAGCTATCGATTCTATCGAGGTGAACAAGCATGGTAAAGTACGTCGCGCTAAGTTGTATTACTTGCGTAAGCTCACTGGTAAGAAGGCTCGTATCGCTGAGAAGAAGACTATTGCCAAGAACGCAGAGTAATTCACTTGATTACTATCCAAGTAAAATAAAAAGGAGATTCCTTGCAAATCATTTGCGGAATCTCCTTTTTTGTTTTTTCACAAGACAATTTTCTATCAATCAATATCATCCGAAGAATCAGGCTTCAGTTCATGATCTTCATCCGTATCATAGCTCAGATTTCCATCATCTTCACCATGAAGAGCCTCATGAAAATCATCCCAACTTTGATACCCTACGAAAAGTGCCAGTTTATTGAGCGTTTCCTTGGTAGGTTTTTCCTTACCACTCACATATCCCCACACCTTGTGCAGTCCCTGTGCACTCACCTTGAGATGATGTTTCACAGAGAAGATAGAAGCTAATTTTTCAAAATCAGAACCTACATGAATCTTCTTACCAATTTTCTTCTCTACCTCATGGGTGAGAAGTACTAAGTCATTTTTCATAACATCATGAAATTTGCAATTCTCTTTATCTTTTTACTAACGTATTCTCTACTTTTTCTCTATCGTTACCTAATTGCCTGCAAAAGTACAAAAAAGTTTGATTCGATGCTACAAAAATGCGATATTTTTTGTAACTTTGCAGCAAATTCTTAATAAATACATGTTTGCAATGAAAGAATTAGCACTCAAGTACGGATGTAATCCGAATCAGAAACCTTCCAGAATCTATATGGAGGATGGAAGCGAACTGCCTATCGAAGTAGTGAATGGCCGCCCTGGCTATATCAACTTCCTCGATGCCTTCAATTCTTGGCAATTAGTCAAGGAGCTCAAGGCTGCCACTGGTCTTCCAGCTGCAGCAAGTTTCAAGCACGTATCTCCTGCCGGAGCAGCAGTGGGACTTCCTCTCAGCGACACTTTGAAGAAGATCTACTTCTGCGATGATGTCAACTTCGAGTTGTCTCCATTGGCTTGCGCATACGTTCGTGCACGTGGTGCCGACCGTATGTGTTCTTATGGTGACTTCGTAGCATTGAGCGATGTTTGTGACGAGGCTACAGCTCTCCTCATCAAGAGAGAAGTCAGCGATGGCGTGATTGCTCCTGGTTATACTCCTGAGGCCATCAAGGTGTTGAAGGAGAAGCGCAAGGGTACCTACTGCGTCATCCAGATTGATCCTGACTACGTGCCAGCTCCTATCGAGCACAAGCAGGTATTCGGTGTTACCTTCGAGCAGGGACGCAACGAGGTGAAGCTCGATGATCCAGCTCTCTTCGAGGATATTCCTACACAAAACAAGAATTTCCCTGCAGATGCTAAGCGTGACCTCATCATAGCACTCATCACATTGAAATATACACAGAGTAACTCTGTATGCTATGTGAAGGACGGACAGGCTATCGGTATCGGTGCCGGTCAGCAGAGCCGTATCCACTGTACTCGTCTGGCTGGTAACAAGGCTGATGAATGGTGGTTGCGCCAGTGCCCTAAAGTCATGAACCTGCCTTTCAAGGAGAAGATTCGCCGTGCAGACCGTGACAATACCATCAACGTATATATCTCAGACGAATGGGAAGACGTTCTTCAGGATGGTGTTTGGGAACAGTTCTTCACAGAGAAGCCTGAGCCTTTGACACGTGAGGAGAAGAAAGCATGGATTGCACAGAACACAGGTGTTTGCCTGGGTAGTGATGCCTTCTTCCCATTCGGCGACAACATCGAGCGTGCTCACAAGAGTGGCGTAGAATATATCGCACAGGCTGGTGGTTCTATCCGTGACGACAATGTTATTGAGACATGTGACAAATATGGTATCGCCATGGCGTTCACACATGTTCGCTTGTTCCACCATTAATTGAGTGAAGAACGAAGAGTGAAGAGTGAAGAATTCATCCCCCTTCAATATAAAAACGACATGAATGATATAGACGATATAATCATGGGCGGCATGGTCTTCAGAAGCGGTGGTGGTCCTAAAAAGGACGACGACGGTAAGGTGAAGACTAAGGCCAAAAAGAAAAAGTACATTACCGGCGCCCACGGCAGTGGCTCTGCTCGTCAGAAAGCTAAATATCGCCAACAACGCGCCAACCGCAAGTCGCAGAAAAAGTAATCAATAGAATATAAAAAAAACATCCACGAACGTACCGAAATGCGTTTCGTGGATGTTTTTTTATCACTATTTCAGCATAATAGCTGTATAAATTCGTCCGCTATCTGTTCCAAGTTTGCGGGCAGAAAAATATTCATCAGAATGAGCAAATGTACAAATGCCGCAATCATGGATATTTTCCTCCAGGACACCGCAATGGGTAAGAATCTCCTTGTTGCAAAGTGGCAGATTGATGTGCCATTTCAAAGGTTGATCAATATTTCCCTCAGCTGCCATGCGCTCGCGTTCCTCAGGATTGGCCTTGAAAGCAGCGTTAGGATATTGCGCTGCTATTTCTTCCATAGGGAAAGCGGCTTGTTCAAAAGCCTCGTAAACCTCATCTCCCACTTCAAAATTCTCCATAGAGATGCCAGGACCTATCACTGCCTTGAGATGTTTAGGCTCTGTCTTGTAGGCAAAAGCCATCTCTTGCATGGTCTTATGTACGATGCGAGCCAAGGTTCCTCTCCAACCGGCATGAATGGCAGCCACGGCATGATGCTCCTCATCATAGAGAAGTACAGGAATGCAATCTGCCGTTGAAACACCGATACAGACATTTTTCAGATTGGTCATAATAGCATCAACTCCCTCCAACACCATTTTACGGATATTTTCAGGCATTGAAAGAAACTCACCTGCAATCTGTCTTACCTCCACGCCATGAACCTGATGTGGGATGAGAATACGATTTTCCTCAACACCCAGTTCATGAGCCAAAGCCTTGCGGTTAGCCTCCACGCATTCCGGATTATCACCGCAAAACTCATTTATATTAAATTCACCATAGTTGCCCTGGCTCACCCCACCCTGACGAGTGGTAGAAAAAGCCATGACATCAGAGGCTATATTATATTCCTTTATCATTACTCGTATTCAAAATCATCCAGGTCTTCTACGTCCTCGATATCATCCTCATCGATATATTCAACGATATCCTCACCTTCATCAGCCAATTCCTGCTGGAAGCGAGACATATCCTTATCACGATGAACTAACGTATCTTCTGCAGTAATCTCCTGGAGTTTATTACTCTCTGAGTTCAACTCTTTCCACAGAATATCCTTGAGTTCCTGAATACCCTGTCCTGTCACTGAAGATATGAAAACCACAGGCAGGTCGGTAGGAAGCGTTTCCTTGAGCATCTCTATGAGTTCCTCGTCAAGAAGGTCGCACTTGGTGATGGCAAGTACACGATGCTTGTCGAGCATCTCCGGATTGAAATTCTTCAACTCACCCAGCAGCACCTCATATTCTTTCTTGATATCGTCCGTATCTCCTGGTACCATAAACAGCAAGAGAGAGTTGCGCTCAATATGGCGGAGGAATCGCAAACCGAGTCCCTTTCCTTCGCTCGCACCCTCGATGATGCCAGGAATATCAGCCATGACAAAACTCTGGTGATCGCGATAATCCACGATACCTAATGATGGTTCGAGCGTAGTAAATGGATAGTTGGCTATTTTAGGACGAGCACTTGACACAGCAGAGAGAAGAGTTGACTTTCCCGCATTAGGGAAACCAACAAGACCCACATCAGCCAGAAGTTTCAACTCCATGATGATGGTCATTTCCTGCATAGGTTCTCCTGGTTGAGCATAGCGTGGCGCCTGATTGGTAGAAGTACGGAACTGGAAATTACCAAGTCCACCACGACCACCCTTGAGCAGGAGTACTTCTTGCCCATCATAAGTTACATCACAAACGTACTTGCCAGTCTCAGCATTGTAAACCACCGTACCACAAGGTACGTCAATATAGATGTCCTTACCGTCAGTGCCATGACATTTATCACGTCCACCATTACCACCATGCTCAGCAAAGAAGTGACGTTGATATTTGAGGTGCAGCAACGTCCAGTAATTGTGGTTGCCGCGAAGATAAATGCTTCCTCCACGTCCGCCATCACCACCATCAGGACCACCATTAGGTTGGTACTTCACGTGGCGCAGGTGCATGGAGCCTTTACCACCCTTACCAGAGCGGCAATTGATTTTTACATAATCTACGAAATTGGATTCAGCCATTTTTTTCTATTGTTTAATGTTTAGTGTTTGATGTTTATGTTTGATTCTCTTCCTGATAGATCCTCTTCCTGGTTAAAAGAAAGTAATGTGCAATGCCTAATTTTTATCAAGCTGCACCCAAGGCGCAAACCCAACTAAACATTAAACATTACACATTAAATATGATCATTAGAGGTTGTCAATCACATTGCAAACACGAGCGAAGATCTCATCTACAGTACCGAGACCCTCGATGTGGTGATGAATACCTTCCTTCTCATACCAATCGATGAGAGGAGCAGTCTGTGTATGATATACATTGAGACGCTTCTTGATAGTTTCCTCGTTATCATCAGAACGACCGCTTTCCTTACCACGGTTGATCAAACGAGCCATCAACTCATCCTCAGGAACAGCCAACTCAATCATGGCAGCAATCTTATGACCACGCTCAGCCAACATCTTCTTCAAAGCCTCAGCCTGTGGAGTGGTACGTGGGAAACCATCAAAAATCACACCCTTATGCTCTTTACCAAAGCTATCATATACGCTTGCGAGGATGTCGATCATCAACTCGTCTGGAATCAACTGACCATTGTCGATATAACCCTTAGCAGTCTTACCAAGTTCTGTACCGTTCTTGATTTCATTACGGAGTACATCACCTGTAGAAATGTGACCGAGACCATATTTCTCGATCATCTTGTCGCTCTGAGTACCTTTACCAGCACCTGGAGCACCGAAAATTACGATATTTTTCATTTTTACCTTAATATATATAAATTGTTTTATGTTGTGTCAGAAATTAATATTCATTCATCCATTTCTGCCCCCAAGGAGACAAAAGTATAGCAATCGTTACACCAAAGAAAACAGTGAACATACCTAAAAAGATTAAAGTGTTCATACTTATATCCTCCTATTTTTATTATTAAACTTAGTATATTTTTTACGTCTTTCTTCTTTCTCTTTCTTACCTTTCTTGTCAAAATACAGAGCGACCCAAAAAAGCCCCACTGCCAAGATAAAGCTAATCAGATAAATAAGCCAATGAAGTTCTTCCCCAATATCACCAACAAAAGTCGTTATAAACGCTGCTGTTATAAGATACTTGGAGACATCCAAGCAATAATCACTAATTTTCTCCCACATGCTTCACCCCCTATTCTTCTACAATCGTGTAGATGTCGCGGAGGTTTCTGCCTTCTTGGTCATAATCTAATCCATATCCTACGATGAAATCGTTAGGGATTTCCATTACGGCATAGTTGATGTCCAGATCCACCTTCAGGTTACCCGGTTTCACGAGAAGAGAGCAGATTTCTACTGATGCAGGATTCATTTTCTTGAGTTCCTCTATCATGTGGGCCATGGTAAACCCAGAATCAACGATATCCTCCACAATAATGACATGGCGACCAGCCAAATCCTGATTGAGACCCATGAGCGTCTTCATGCTGCCGGTAGAGGAAGTGCCCTCATAGGAAGCATATTTCACAAACGAGATCTCACTCGGTATCGTTATCATGCGCATCAAATCGGCAGCAAAAATAAACGAGCCATTCAACACTGCCAAGAACACAGGCTTCTTACCCTCAAAGTCCTTGTTTATGCGGTCTGCCACGACCTGTACTTTCTTCAAAATCTCTGCTTCCGGAATGGAAGTCTTAAAGGTTTTGTCCTTGATTTTAACTATACCCATAGTCTTGAAAATAATATTTTGTGCAAAATTACGAAAAAAATACGAAACTTCGTGCTTTCATCGGGCTTTTTTTAGTACTTTTGCATTTGTAGAAAAAGAACACCCCCCACAATAATAGGAGAAATAGGAGAAATATGAAGATATTTACAAGTACTCAGATTCATGAATTGGACAAATATACCATCGAGCATGAACCTATCTCATCGCTCAATCTGATGGAGCGTGCGGCTAAAGCCATTACCCGAAGCATTGAGGAAGAATGGTCCAGCCGTACTCCCATTGTTGTCTTTGCCGGTCCTGGCAACAATGGCGGTGATGCGCTTGCGGTGGCCCGACTACTGGCAGAAGATGGTTATCCTGTTTCGGTATATCTGTTTAACGTACATAATAAACTCTCTGCAGACTGTGCAGCCAACAAGAAGAGGCTTACAGAATGCAAACAGATCAGACAATTTACAGAAATTACGGTCAACCTTGATCCGCCGCAGCTCACAGACAAGACCGTTGTCATCGACGGCATGTTTGGCAGCGGCCTTAACAAGCCTTTAGCCGGAGGTTTTGCTGCAATGGTGAAATACATCAACCAGAGTGCAGCCAAGGTGGTAAGTATCGACATCCCGTCCGGACTGATGTGCGAAGATAACACCTATAACATCCACGCCAACATCATCCATGCAGACCTTACCCTGACACTCCAGCAGAAAAAGCTTTCCATGATGCTTGCCGACATGCAGCAGTACATCGGTCGCCTCAAGGTACTGGATATCCGCCTTTCGCATGAGTTCATACAAAATGCCGACTGCAAATGTTCCATTCTGGAAGAAAGCGATATCCGCCACATGATGAAACCTCGCAACGACTTTGCCCACAAAGGCAGTATGGGCAATGCGCTTCTCATCGCAGGAAGCTATGGAATGACAGGAGCAGCCATATTGGCAACCAAAGCCTGTCTGAGAGCCGGTGTAGGAAAAGTTACTACCCATACGCCCAAGCGAAATTACGATATCATGCAAATCAGCGTACCGGAAGCTGTCCTCCAACTGGATCACGAAGAGACATATTTCAGTGAGCCTACAGATGCCGACACCTTTGATGCCGTAGGAATCGGTCCGGGATTAGGTATCAACGAAGGAACAGCCATCGCCCTGATTGCACAGATACGACGTACCGCCTGTCCACTCGTCGTAGATGCAGATGCTATCAATATTCTGGCAAGTCATAGAGCCTGGATGCAGCAACTGCCAAAGGGAATCATCATGACTCCCCACCCTAAGGAATTAGACCGCCTGGTAGGTAACACCTGTACAAATAATTACGAACGGCTGATGAAAGCCAGTGAACTGGCAGAGCGGCTCCAGGCTTACATCATTCTCAAAGGGCATTATTCTGCACTCTGCTCGCCAAACGGGCATATCGAATTCAATTCCACAGGCAACAGCGGAATGGCTACTGCCGGCAGCGGAGATGTCTTGACAGGCATTATCACTGCCTTATTAGCCCGAGGTTACAGACAGGCAGAGGCTTGCAGGATAGGTATGTATCTTCATGGACTCGCTGGCGATTTAGCTATAAAAGACATAGGTAAGGAGAGCCTCATCGCAGGCGATCTCATAGACTATCTGCCTAAAGCCTTCCTGAGAATGGAAGATTAAAAGACAGTTCATCAACATCAATGAACGGTTGACACAAAAATAATAGAGATAAGAGATGGCCTAAAGCGCATCTCTTATCTCTATTATTTTTAATTCCAAAGTACGCCGCAGATCATCCTTACGGCCCATTTTCAGTTTTCTGCGAATATGGCAGCGCTGGCTGGTGATATTAGACTCAGACTTGTTGAGTAAAGAACAGATTTCCTTCAGCGTCTTTCCTTCCAATATCAGTTTGCAGATAACCTTTTCGCTTTTGGTCAGTTCCACGCATACCAGATCCCAAGCCAGAAGTTCCCTTTCTTCCCGTTTCAACCGCTCAGTGGCTAGCCCCACTAAACGGTGACGCATTTCAGGACTAAGTCTTTCCAGCAAACTTTCTGCTTTATCGTGATCCAAATCGCGAATATTGGCAAGCATTTCCAATGCTTTCTTCTCTTCCTGATTGATTTCACGCGGTTGGCGCAATCCTTTAGTCACCTTACTCATATTATAGGTATAGACATAGCCAAACATCAATATGCCCACGAGTAAAGGCTTCAATGAAAGCCATAAGGTAACAGAAGGTTCTGCATAGATATATATAGCTAATACAGGAATCATCGCCAGAGCTACGACCAAAGCCGTTTTACGCAACATCAGACTGAGAGCGGTAATTCCGATAACCATCATGACGAAGACATTACCCAAAACCGTGATATGGTCTTCGACAACTCCAAAAAAAATACAGAATATACTGTCAATCATCAGTTTACCAGCAGCCAGCATCAGCAGGGCAGACAAACCATTATCGAAACTTAAGCGTTGCTTCCAGATGGTCCATTGGATGACAGAGAAAACTATCAGATGCGCACAGGTAAGTGCAAAGCCTATAGGCTCCCAGAACATCAGGAACAAGAAAAAATGCAGAGGAATCACAACAGCTTCTATCAGTGTAAAGAACAGATAAGCTATCACTCTTCTTCTATCAATCACACCACAATATTGTGGACAAAGATACAATTCTATAAATCGTATCATTTTCACCGTACTATTACTAAGACCTTTCATACAATAATTCTATCAAAAAGTTAATGATCATCTTTTTCGCAAAAATACGCTTTTATTTTGAGATCCGTATTCTTTTTGGGGATTTTTTTAGTTTTTAGGGGTAAATTTCAGTGTTTTTTAGTTGTAAATATAGAAAAAATCGCATTTTTCAGTATTTTTCAGTGCTAAAAAACTTGCAACCAAAGAGAATTCATCATAAATTTGCCACCAGAAAGAACAAAAAATCTACCATTTAACGATTCTAAGAACTTACAAAGTTTAGAGGAAAGATAAAAGTAATGATTTCTAAAACCAATAAAAAGTAAAAGACAAGAATCATAAAAGTAATTTTTCTAAGAACTTCAAAGTTTAAAAGAATAATAAAAATAAATATTTCTAAGAACAAAATCATAAAACATAAGATTATGAAGCAAAAGATGATTATAACAATGATTGCCTGCATAGGATTTTCCTATTCGGCAATAGCCCAAAAGGCAGCCATCAAGACCAACCTCTTGTATGATGCAACAACCACCTTCAATCTTGGAGTTGAGTTCAGCCTTGCACCAAAATGGACATTCGATCTGTCGGGAAATTATAATCCTTGGTCTTTCTCAGACAATAAGAAATGGAAACATTGGATCGTACAACCTGAAGCGCGATATTGGTTCTGCAACAAGATGATGGGTCACTTCCTTGGTTTCCATGCCTTGGGTGGACAGTATAATATAGGTAATATTGATGCAGACTTCATGTTACTGGGAACTGATTTCTCCAAGTTGAAAGAACATCGCTTCGAGGGATGGATGATAGGAGCCGGAATCGCATACGGCTACACCTGGACACTCTCCAAGCACTGGAACTTGGAAGCAGAGTTGGGATTAGGGTACGTTTTCTCCAAGTATGACCAATACGAATGTGAGAAATGCGGCGAGAAAGTAGAAAGTGACAAGAGCCACCACTACGTAGGCCCTACCAAGGCAGCCATCAACCTGGTGTATGTCTTCTAAACGACATCAGCAAGGTAGTATTCTTATCATTTAGGCATTACATTGTTTCTATCATTTAGTAAAAGACTTCAATTATGAGAACATTTCATATCATCAAATTAAGCCTCGCAGCAGCAGTCATTCTGCTCTGTATGCCTGCCAAAGCACAGCAATTGGTAGGTGGGAAAGTGAGCCTTCTCAACAAGGAAGTGAAAAAAACAGGCAATAACGTTGCTGTCAATATGGATTTCAAGCTTGACAACCTTCAGGTGAAAAGCAATAAGGGAACCGTCATCATTCCGATGATCGTCAACCAGCAAGATACGCTCAAAATGCCAGCTGTGGAAATCATGGGACACAAACGCTACATCTATTACCAGCGCAACAATAAGACTGCCACCCAAAATCCACTTATCGTTACCAGACGTAACAATAAGGAAACGCAGACCATACATTATGCTTATACAATTCCATATCGCGAGTGGATGAACAACTCACAACTCGTTGTCGGACAAGATGTCTGCGGATGTAACCAAGCTATTGTGGAAAACGGTTTGTTCAGCCGCATCGGTGAAGCCCTGCCAGGACCAATGAAATTGCAATATGCATACGTGAGACCTAAGGCAGAACCTATCAAGAACCGACAGGAAAAGGGTACGGCACAACTCAACTTTCATATCAACAAAGCAATTATCAATACAGAACTAGGCAACAATCAAGCAGAATTAGACAAGATGCGCAAGACTATCGACCTGGTGAAGAACGACGCAGACGTACACATCACTTCGATTACACTACATGGTTACGCCTCCCCAGACGGCAGCTATGCCAACAATGAGAAATTGGCTAAGAACCGTACTAAAGCCGTTTATGACTATCTGCGCAACCTCTATCCAGTGGAAAAGGAACTGTTCAAGTTCTCCTCTACTGCAGAAGACTGGCAGGGAGTGCGTGACTACGTAGGCAAGAACAACATCCCTCAGAAGGCAACCGTGCAGAACATCCTCAACAGCAACATGGGACCAGACGAAACGGAAAGAGCTATTGCAGCCAAGGCAGGAGATGCACACAGATATCTTATCAATCAAGTATATCCATCTTTGCGCCGCACCGAATATGAAATCAATTACGACGTAAGACATTTCAATCTCGAAGAAGCTCGCAAGATTATCAAGACCCGTCCACAAAAGCTATCCCTCGAAGAGATGTATGCCGTAGCCAACAGTTACGAAAAGGGAAGCAAGGAATACAATGAGGTATTTGATATCGCCGTAAAGATGTTCCCAGAGGAAGAACTTGCTAATCTCAACGCAGCCTATACTGCCATCGACAGAGGCGATAAGGTAAGCGCAGAGAATTACTTGAAGAAGGCTGGAAATGGTCCGGAAGTGGACAACGCTAAAGGCGCACTTGCTGTTCTGAAGAATGATTATCAGACTGCCAAGACCTACTTCGAAAAAGCTGATAAGGCTGGATTGAAGGAAGCCAAGATTAATCTTCAGGAACTTCTCAGAAGGATGTAATCAAAGAATGAATATCTATATATATAATGTATAGTAAAAGATGACTCATAAATTGTTAAGAGTTTTAAGTTTAAGAAGGTTTATAAAAAAAGCAAATAACTTTTGCTACAAAATATGCGAAACTTCTTTTTTAGAATTAAAGTATAAGTAAAATAATTGTTTAACGTTTTAAGAACTTAAGATTATGAAGAAATTTAATCTATTCGCAATGAGTATGTTAGCGATAGCAGCATTCACATTCAACAGTTGCAGCACTGACGATACAATGTCTCCTACCACTGGTCAGGAAACAGTAGATGGTTTCTATAACATGACTATCCAAGTAAAAGGTTCTGCTGGTGACGCTACCAGAACTATCCAATCTAACCCTGAAAACGGAACTGTAGAGGAAAGTGCCATCACATCGGGTACCATCTATATCTATCAAGGTACAGAAAGAATCTTCAAGAAGAACGTAACGGCAAACGACTGGAAGACAGCTCCTACCCAGACAACAGTTGGTGAGACCAAGCCTATCAAGGTGAGTGTAACCAAAGTGAAAGAGAACACACCATACACCGTTTACTTCTTGGCAAACGCAGAATTGGACAATCCTCTCGCAGCCAATGCAGCATTTGCTGGATCAACAGTCGGAGGTGCAAACTATGCAGGCAACAACCATTTCGTAATGTTCAACCAGAACGACAAGAACAAGCAGGCAGCTCACAGTACTGTTACCTTTACAGCAGACAACAAGAACGAGGCTACCCCTGCCATTGCTACCCAGATCTCTCTCGACCGAGTTGTAGCAAGAGTAGATGCTCCTACCGTAGAGGTAAACAAGATTGAAAGAAAGCCAGAAACTACCACCAAGAACTTTGAGGAATATCTGGAAGGTGTAGTTTATGACACATACGCACTGTCAAACTTGAACAACAACTCTTACGTAGTGCAGAATTGGAACACAACAGGCAAGTGGACACTCAATGCGCTGATTGCAGAAACTACTCCTTACTACAAGCCAACAACAGAGTACGGTACCAAGTATCAGGCTGCAGGTCTTGAGAATTTCACCACCAACGCCCGTACTTCTAAGAACTATATGTTTGAGAATACAACAACTGAAAAGGATGATGCAACATCAATCTACTTCTGCATCAAGGCCACATTGACAGAAAGTGCTAAGGCAAATGCAGACTTCGCAGATGGCACATTCTATCGCTATGACGGCAAGCTTTACACCCGTATCGCAGATTTGATGGCAGACGAGGAAGTAAGTAACCCATTCGGAGAGCTTACAGCAGCAGAAGTGGTAAATAATATTAAGGATGCAAACGGCAAATTGATCGAGGAAGGCGAAAAGTTAACAAACTTCCGCAAGGCCAACAACATCGAAGTTTACCGTGCAGGTAAGATGTACTACTGCTACACCATTGAGGACAACTACTACATACGTGAAGGTTATTACTCAATTCTCCGCAACAGCATCTATCGCATGAATGTGAATGGTATCTACGACTTAGGTAAGGATGTTCCTAACGGACCAACTCCAGACGATATCCAGCCTAACTACTACATGAATGTAACAGTAGCTATCAACCCTTGGGTACTTAACTCTACTAATATTCAGTTGAAGTAACAATCATCAATCTTTCGGGGGCATTGCCTCCGAAAGATTTCCTCCAAAGAATCAAGAACGAAGCCTTCATAAGACAGTGATATAAAACTCACCCCCTACTACTTCCTCCATCCGAAAGATGGGACAACCCACAGAAAGATGGGATTACCCAGTGCTTCCAGTAAAGCACCCCAAAGACGAAATCAACGATGCCCTACCCTAAAAGCAGGGCACTCCAGATAACTCAAGAGAACTTTTCTAAGAATATTAACAATATAAAGATTTAACGATATGGCAAAATTCATCAACAACAACTGGTTTAAATTGGTATGTTTCTCAGCCATAGCACTAACCACAATGTCTTCTTGCATCAAGGAAGACATGGACGACTGCCCGCCTGCAATAAGTAAAGTGGCTCTCCAGTTCGACTATACATATAACGTGAAACAAGCTGACGCTTTCGCCGCTGAAGTTAAGAATATCAACGTTTATGCCTTTGATGAAAACGGCAAATTCTTTGACTCTTATATCGAAAGCCGAGAAAAGTTTGAAACTGGACACACGATGGAAATTACGGGTCTGAAGGATGGGAAATATACCTTCGTATGTCTGGCTCGCGACCGTCAGGTGATGTCAAGAGCAGAAGATGACGAGATGGAGTTCAGCTTTGCTTCTCTTACACCGGGCGTTTCTACCATTGACGACCTGACCGTAAGGATGGGTAAGGACAATAGCGAAGAAATCAAGAACGACAAGGAGTTTGCTGCCTTATACACAGCAAAGACTCAGGTGGACTTCCAGCGGCTGAACCAAAATGGAAACGAAGGTACAGTAGTGACTTCTACACTCAGTTTAATGAAGTGTACCAAGACTTACCGCATCGTATTGCTCCCTTACGAGAACGACCAGGCGGATTTCAAACCTGAGAATTTCGACGTTCGCATCGAAGGTTCTGCTGCATGGCTCGATCACAATGGAGAGAAAGTGAAGAACGAAGGAATCACCTACTTGCCATACAACATGGAGCGCAGAGCAAACTATGACGGTGCACATACCGAGGTGAATGAAGAACCTGTAGATCAGGCCTTGATTTACGATCTCTCATCTTCTCGTATGTTTGAAAGACAGAGTGACAGACGTGCCGTAAGGGATGGTGACAAAAGCAAATATGATGACAAGCGCATCATTATCACCGATCTGCGTGACAAGGATAATCCTATAGAATTATTCAATCATTCTCTCCCTTGGTTCCTTGCTCTTTGCGGAGAAAAGGTAAACCAGAATTGGGATGATCAGGAATATCTGGACCGTGAAGACCATTACGTTCTGATGTTCTACGTATCGGACAAGAGAGATTACAACATGATCACCAAGGTGAATGTCAATGGTTGGAATGTCAACCTCAAAGATACAGAATTAGGCAATAATCAATAAAGAAAGGAGGACGCTATGAATGACTTCATTAAATTATACAAAAGAAGGAATCGAATCAAGACCTTCTTGATGGCACTCACGGCATTGCTACTCTCGCTTTTAGCCATCAGCGTCTTCACATCATGCGTCTATGACGATTATGGTCCTGGCACTGCCAATGACGACAGCGAGACCTATTTGAATCTCAGTTTTCTGACTTCCTCTCCTACCGAGTCAAGGGCGGCGATGAGTAGAGCTGATGACTTCGACAGCAACCCAGCCAATCCTGCTACGGAAAGCAGCATCCACAGCATCAGAGTTTGGGCTTTCAATTCCAACTCTACAGGTGATGATGCCATCGCAGTAAGCTATAGAGAAGAAATTCTCACCACTCCTGTCAACGGCGAAACTGCCGTAAAGACAGTAAGCATGAAAATTCCTCGCAAATCTGGAGGAAACGAACTTGAGAATCTCGACCTTTTCATTCTGGCAAATGCGGAAAGCATCGAGGGTATTTTCCCAGATAATACTGCCAACAAGATGTTGACTCGCAAGCAGTTGAAGGAAATGGTCATCAAGAGTCAGTTCGGCATCAACGGTGAAGGTAAAGCTCAGGCAACAGAAGTTCCTGCTACAGGACTTCCACTGTCAAGAGTCATCACCCATATCTCTGTAGCAGATCATGTGGCAGATACAGAAACTGCTGCTGCAGCCAAGAGCGTAATCATTCCGTTGGTAAGAGCCGTTTCTAAGTTGCACTTCTTCTTCGCAAGAAAGGCTGATGGAGGAACAGAAGAGGCATTGATCACCAAGATAGAATTGAATGAGGACATCATACCACAAGCCAGTTATGTCTTCCCTGATGCAACCACCTATGCATACCGCGAGACTGCCGGACTCATCTCCACCCAGTATAATGGAACTACCACTTACGTACAGTCAAAGGTGACGCTCGGAGGAGTTTCCAACAGATACATTACCTGTGTTGCAGACCCAACAACTTTCCACAGAGGAAGCAGTGAAAAAGCAGCTGAATACATGACGCGTCTGGATGGAGCCAACTTCGTATCCCAGCACCGTACTTATCTCAGAGAGAGCAACCGACCTATCACAGGTAGAATTTATTTCAAACTGAGTGAGGACTCTCCAGAGCAAAGTACCACCTTCACGATACCTTCCAACATGAAGCCTGCAGCACGCAACCACGAGTTGGTAGTCTATGCATACTTTCTCGAAGGCGGCAAGTTGCAAATCAACCCTACCGTACTCGACTGGGAAGATGGCGGAAAGTACAACTATGTAGATAAGGTAGAAATCCATACCGTCGTAGAAGGCGATTATCAAACCCATGACGGAGGCATACAAGTAGCCTTCAATGAGCCTACCTGGGGACCGAAGATTACCTTCGAAAACATCTATACAGGTGGCAGGAAATGGATTCTCCAGAGCAACAATCCAGTCTTCGGATTTGTGATAGCGGGAGACGAAAGTGGAGAAATCAAGAACACCTTAGAAGGCAACGGCAACAAGGAAACCATCAGCTTCTATGTAGTGCCTAAGAAGATTCTTGATATGGCAAATCCACACAACTATCATGCAAATGTCTTCTTGACGATCGTTCCAAGCAACAAAGCACTCATCAACGTGGGTGAAGGCGAAGAAAAATTGCCAGGAACCTCTACGGAAATCAGTTTTGTTCAAGTGAAGTAACATTTAAAATGACACCATCATGAAGATCAATTATCAATATAACAGAACCTGGAAAGCAATGCTGACCTTCATCATGGGCGTACTCTTATCCGGGTGCGCTGGGGAAGATGCCTTCAACGATACGATCGGAATGGAAGAGAGCCTCAGTATTTATCCACAGGTGACTGATGCCAAGACAAGAGTTGCATCCGACATGAGCCTCAACGAGGCTAAGTTGGATAAGCTCGATGTGAAAATCTTTGGTAAAGCCGCTGCAACGCTCAAGTTGGGCAAGACGTTGCCAAGCATGACTCAAGGTACTACTGCTACTTTGGACCAGGGCAACTGGAAAGACAAGAACCAGCTGGTAGAAAATGAAACTTACCAGGTTGTTACCATTGCCAATGCCAAGGAATCACTGCAAGGCATCAATGTTCTGAGCGAATTAGCAGGAAAGACCCAGACAGATGCAGACATTTGGAAACCATACCAGACGAATACCAATCCTGGCAAGAACTTCCTGATGAGCAGCACGACCGATTATCTCGTAACAACAGCTGCCCGCCAGACCATTCAAACCAGTCTCTGCCGTGCAGCAGCTAAAATCCAGGTAAAGCTCAACATCAATGTGCCTGGATACACTGTTGGCAATCCAAGCTGGAATTTCCAGAACTACAATACTGCTACCACATTCTTCGGCGAGAACTCTGCCAAGACTTTGGGCAATATGAGTGGAGCTTACGAAAGTGCTATGGGTGAAAACGGAAACTTTACCATTACCACCTACAGCTATGCTACCCAATGGGACAATACGGAGCAGATGCCTAAGTTGATTGTGAAAGTACCGCTGACCAAGATTTCAGAAGATGCTGAAGGAGAAGGAACCGTTGGCGAAACCACAGACAACTTCTATAGCATACCAGTACGTGACATCAACGAAACAGAGTTGAAACGCAACCATATCTATACCGTCAATGCCAACATTACCAATCGTGGCAGCAGTACTGAAATCGTCTATGGAACCCAGGCGGATATCCAATACGACGTGATGAAATGGACAGAAGGCGAAGAAACCGTTATCAATGCCGATAAGCATAGTTATCTCCTGGTTACCCCTACCTTCCATATCATGAGAAATGAGAAAGTGGATAACAAGACGATCCAATTCTATGCTTCCGATGCTTGTACTGTCCAAATAGACGAAGTTTATTATTACGACAAGAACGGCACGAAGAAGACGATTAAGCCAGGAAGTACTTATCCACAAATCAGTCTGAATTTCGCCAATGGTCATACTGAGAAGAAAGACCAGGGTATCGTCAATATCCAAGCTAAAGAATTTGTTCCGTTGACCGTAAAATACATCAAGTTTACCATATCCTGCGGTGAAGGAGAAAACAAGAAGACAGAACAGGTAACCATCAAGCAATATCCATTGGAGTACATACAGGCCATTGCAGGATGGTACTCTACCAAGAGTCTGGACGGATGGATTGATTGGCAAGAACATCAAAAAGCCCACAAAACCAGCAAGATATCATCTGATAATAACTTCAAGGCAAAGGTTTATACCTATGGTAAGATACAAGAAGGATGGGGTTGGTGGTCAGATATCATAGAAGGCACATATATTTGGGAATACCAAGATGAATATAAAGAAAATGCATACCAAGCCACTCTGAATAAAGCAAGAAAAGACCAATCTAACAACAACATGTATGTGGTTCAAATCACGCACACCAACGGAAACTATACGATTGGGCATGTAAACAACATCAATCCGACCACAAAGTTGTCTTCAGAAGACGTAGTATCACCTGCTTTTGCTCTGGCATCTCAGCTCGGTACCGTAACCGTTTTCAGCAAAGGAGTCAAAGCATCCAAGCACTGTGATGACTATGTAGAAGTAGGAATAGACGGAACCCGTTATGACAATTGGCGACTTCCTACGGAATCGGAAATCAAAGTGATTGTAAACTACCAATACAAATCTGGTCAGGATGTCGTAACAGAGGTCCTTAGAGGCTATTCATATTGGTCTTTGAGTGGAAACCTGGTAACAGCAAATCCGAATGGTTCTGATGAAGAAGGATTCGTACGCTGCGTCCGCGACCTTACACCTGAAGAAGTAACTGCATTAGAAAACAAGAAAGAATAAACCATCACAAAGGAGGCACTATTATGAAACATTTAAAATATTATATGAGTATGATTGCAGGACTGTTGGCTATGCTGACAGCCTGCACAAACGACATGGTTGAGAATGGTCCTTCTGAGCTTTGGGAAAAACAAGGAAACGAATATACCATTACCACTTATGTTGGTATTCCGAGCTATGAGGAGAACCAGACCATAACCAGAAGTCAGACATACGGTAATGAAGGTATTGACCGGGCAGAAGACATCCAGCTTTTCTGCTTCGACAAGGACGGCTTCTTCTTAGGACTTGCAAAAGATCTTACGCTTGAAACAACGCCTAAAGGAGATATCCGGGAAAACGGCAGCAGCAATCCGAAAGGCATCAAGGCTACAATACCAAATTCTACCGCAAGAATCCACTTTGTTGCCAATGCTACGTTGGACATCACCCAATCTCCTAAATGGATCGGAATGCATGAGAATATGCTCATGACTTCATTCGAATCAAGCGCTGGAGAAGATCAGTCTCAAAAAATCGTCTATTGGGGATATGTCAAGAAAAATACGCCGGAGGAGATGAAAGCTTTCCTCAATGGTGGAGCCGACAAGCCTGTGATACATCTCATCAGAGACAGAGCCAAGGTGAAGGTTGAACTGGAAGACGAGGTGGCTAACGAAATTGAAAAGGTGATAGTATCTATCTACGACGGTCAGGAACACGGTACGATTGCTCCATTCAAGACAGACCTCACCTTCCCTGACACCCATGAGATGGCAGTATGGAACCCTGATTATATCACTCCTACCAAAGACCAGAAGACATACCAGGGTTCTGAGGGACAGATGGAGAATATCGCCTATACCTTTGAGAATCGCAATGATGCCAGCAAACCGCTGAAGGTTATTCTCTGGGCAACTTACAAGAACGGTACCCATAAACGTTTCCTCGTGCTTTTGCAGGACAAGGACAACCAGCTCTACCGCATCAAGCGAAACCATATCTATAAGATTAAGGTGAAGAAACTGGATGCTTCATTGGGCTATGACAGCTTTGATGCAGCCGTAAATGGAACACCAGCCAACAACCCTTGGATTGTAGTAGAAGACATTGTACCAGAAGTTTCTGACGGAAAATATACCCTCAGTATCACAAATGGCACCTATATTCTCTTGAACGAGGGAGCTACTACCGCACAAAGTATTTCCTTCAAGTATGCTGGCGATACCGACATTACCGCAAATGACTTTGAAGCAATTTGGATGAAGAATACCAATTGTGCTATCAATGTGACTCCTGTCATTACATTCAATAATAGCGAAGGAAGCATTCATTATACATTGAGCACCATTGATAATTCCATGAAGGAAGGAATCATCCGCCTGTTGGACAAGAAGCATGGTCTGAGCAGGAATATCCACATCTATACCATCAAGAATATGGAATATGAGTTTGAGTTCCCTGCTACGATGGGTAAGGGTATCAGCGCCACAGCACAACTGAAATTCAAGATTCCGGCTAACTATCCGAAGGAATTGCTTCCAATAGAAATCAAAATCGCTTCTAATGATATCAATCCGCAGAATTGCGGTATAGAAGTAGGTTCTACTGCGGAAGTAGATGGAGGAAAAGGATGGAACAACTGGTTTGTTGTGAAATATGAATCTGCCAGCGTAGTGGGTACGACACAGACCATTACCATCAAGAACATGAGAGTCAACACATCCGGTACTCGGGGTAAGTTCTATGTGAAAGCCAGCTATTACAACGGAGGCTATATAAACGCAGCAAACGTGAAGACAAAGGCTAAAGAAATTACTTTTACATATAGATAAAAACAACAGATTTTACAGAATCATTAAATATCATTTACTTTTACTAAGAACACCAAATAGCGAAAACTATTTAAACTGGTCGTCGGAGATATAGTTGCCGAGTAGAACTCACCTTCTATAGCTCCACGACATTCATCTTTTGAAAAACTGCACATTTTTGTTGCCTTTTTCAGATTTATTATTTAACTTTGCAAAAAAGAATTGGCTTATGAGATATCGAATTATTATTATCACCGCATTGGTGTTCTCATTGAACATTCTGCAAGCTATCGGACAAAACCGCTCGTTTGTCTATCCTGTGATGCCCGACTCTCTCAAATCCGTAGAACAACGGCTCAATTATCTGGGTCTCCATTATTGGGACAATTTTGACTTCAAGGATACCTTGCAACTTAGCAATGCCAATATCTCAGAACAAGGATTTGTCAATTTCATCGATCTCATTCCTCATTTTACTCCAACTACCGCAGAGCAGAGTGTACATATCTTTGCTTCAAAAGCTTTTGGGAGCCAGAAGAGTAAAGACAAATTCGAGAGCCTCATCGAACACTATCTGGGTAATCCGAAGTCGCCTATGAGGAACGACAAGGTGTATCTTCTTTTCATAAAAGATATAATAGCCTCACCATGCATAGATGATGTGGAAAAAGAAAGATGGACTTTTAAATACAAGCAGACCAATAAAAACCTGCCCGGCAATACGGCTATTGACTTCAAATGGAAGGATGAAAAAGGAATGGGACATCAGTTGAACGAATATAAGAATCAGAAAGTAATTCTCTATTTCTATGATCCTGACTGCGAGAATTGTCATAAGATTACTGCATGGCTTAACAAACAGACCATACCGGAGGATATCCAACTCCTAAGAATTCATGCAGATGATAAAATCAGTGATTTATATAGCTTACGCGCTATGCCAACCATTTATCTGTTGGACAAGAATAATAAGGTTATACTAAAGGACTGTTCACCTGAGCTATTAATCAGTGAAATTAACAAAAAATAAAATTTAAACTGGTCGTCGGAAATACAATTATTGGTTCTTGGCCTTAGATGAATCGTAAGACATCTGGAACTCTGCTCTCACATTCTGGTTGCGCATGACAACAATCGTATAGTTACCATCTTTCAGCGTACCTACTGTAGTATTCAGAGTATAGTAGCCATAGTTGCCAGACACTCCATAGTCAGCATTCTCTGTGACAATCAACTTGTTGCCCACCAAAGTTGTTTCCATCTTAATGCTTACAGCATCATCAAAAACAACATTCTTGTGAGTCAGCATCAACTTTCCACCTGGCAGAATCTTGCAGACAAGCTTCTCTTCCATTTCAGCGCTGTTGCTACCATCCTGTAGGATAGGTGTACTTGCAGACTGTGTGTAACTCAACATTGAGAACGAAGGCATGAATGTAGTGGTCTGATGACCAAGCATTCCATCGTTTACTCCATCATCACTTGCACTGCAGCTTACAAAGCCCAATGCCATTGCCAATACCAAAATCGGCATCATTGAAAATTTTCTCATAATCTAATATCATTTACTTGTATTCTATTTATTGCTTGTTTATTTTTGTTTAATCATTCTATATTGTCTTTAGTTACTTCACACTTATGTCTTTAGTTAAATTGCGTTACTCCAAACGCTGTCGTCATCTTCTACCAGTACAATGATATTATATAAGAATAAAAGCATACTTGCCCAAGCAAAGTATTTCTTTCGGGTGCAAAAATATGAAATCTTTCTTGAAGAATAAGAGCGAATACTATTAAACTATACTAACGGATATTAATATAGTTTATAGCAAACTGATTTAAAACAAAAAGTACACCTTTTTAAAACAAAAGACCACCATCAGCATTTCTCGCAATCTTGAACTTTCAAGAAAATAGGCAGCCTATAAAAAAGCAAAAAAAGAGTGGAACCCTTTCGGATTCCACTCTCATATCTTAGATTGAAAAATCTCGAATTAGTCGAGGTTAGCCAACTTGTTGTCAGAATGAAGAACATCCTTGATCTTGTGGCTATAGAGATCAACCATGTACTCACGAGCCTTACCGCAGTACTGACGTGGGTCGAAGTACTCTGGGTGAAGAGCCAATGTCTCACGAACACCTGCTGTGAAAGCAAGACGAGAGTCAGAGTCGATATTGATCTTGCAAACAGCGCTCTCAGAAGCCTTAGTCAACTGCTCCTCTGGGATACCAACTGCATCTGGCAACTTACCACCGAACTTGTTGATGATATCAACATACTCCTGAGGAACTGAAGAAGAACCGTGGAGAACGATAGGGAAACCAGGAAGCTGCTCCTCAACTGCTGCCAATACGTCGAATGCCAATGGAGGAGGAACGAGGTGACCAGTCTTAGGGTCACGTGTGCACTGCTCTGGCTTGAACTTGTAAGCACCGTGAGAAGTACCGATAGAGATAGCCAAT